>Ga0272441_10001635_pt1 | contig 47379 bp, 48 predicted proteins | sample SSMProp6N_FD_193582 | JGI IMG/M metagenome (GOLD analysis project Ga0272441, IMG submission 193582) | Marine sediment archaeal communities from Little Sippewissett salt marsh, Falmouth, MA, United States - SSM-Prop-6N | ecosystem: Environmental > Aquatic > Marine > Wetlands > Sediment ... | reverse complement strand
ATAATGCCATACCTTCTGCTTACCCTCTGACGTAGCCAATCATTACCCTATATAAATTAGATCGGGCTTATTGAACAATGGATTGAGTTCGACCGCTACGCGGGTCGTCTCAATCCTTATAGGTTAGGGGTCACAAATCAACCCCCACATCTGATGAGCTTCACGGTTATAGTATCCATAGCCATCTGTTGGATAATTTTTATTGCTAATATTGAACTGAGATATTGCATCTAAGACCGGATCTTTCTTAAAAGGTATGTGAATTGCTCGGGCATTTCCGTTTTCAATTCTCGTTTTCAAAGCGTACGGCCAAAAATCATAAAGTTCTGCCGGTGCCATTATGGAAGTGTAATCAGGGTAGGCTAATATTAGTGGAAGCTCACAATTATCAACCGCATAAGAAATTTCAAATGGCACCCAGTCTGTGTCGTTTTTTGTTGTTCTTGTAAGAATTAATAGAAACTGCTTTGAGTTACACAATCTCGTAACCAAGTTTCTTCTTAATGTTTCTTTTTTAGAAGAATCACTGACCGAAGCTGTTTTCTCATGACTATCACATAGATTGAAATCGATATTCTCGTTAGCACTCCACATTTTAAGTGTATTGTAATACTTTATGTCTGATTTGGTCGGATCGGTTGTTCCGCCAGCATGAAATGCCACATATGTTCCATTTCTATACGCCATATCAACCCCACTGTAATTTAATAGTCTCGATATCTATTTCTTCAAATCTTGATTCATGAATGACTAAATCAATTTGTTTACAGATTTGTTTCCGCTTTGTTTCGTCAATGACTGATAGAACAATTAACTGAAGAAGCTGTGTTGCTGGTAGGCCGACTCCTGAAATGCCACTTCCAACTAATGGAAGAATTAAAGATTCACCGCCAGTGCAATTTCTTGCCTTTGAAAATAGGCCATTCAATGCTGTAACCATTGTTGCAAGATCGGAACTAGCCTTAAAAGTTTCAATATCTGTGTGGCACAATACGAATAACAAGAATTTCTTGTCGTTCGCGGTAATTTTGGCAGTAGTTCCAATTGGATATTTTTTTGTATTTCCACGCTTTCGTTTTATTTCTTCATAGCGACAATTAAGAAGGTCCTTGGATATAGCTTTGTCAAACGACTCAGGATGACCGCCAAAATAATTTTTTATTACCATGCCATGTAATGATTTTTCTGAAACGGGATCGCCAAGCTCACTATCGAAAAATTCATTGGCTGCTATAGCAATATAGCCCTCTGCTTTAAATATGTCGCCATAGTAAATATTTAAAGTCGTATCAGATGTGTTGATTTTAATAGAGATGCTTCTTGGTTGGTATACTCGCCATAGTCCGATAACAACACTAATAATCCCCAAGATTAGATAACTTTGAAAACCTTGAAGCTTTAGAGTTGGATTAAAGAATGCCAAAGATTCAATCAGTGTCCACAAGGCACTATAGGCGAGAAAGATTGAAGTCAATAATCGCCAAGGATGCCTTTTAAGACCCAATATAATTGATTTCATATTTTTGTCCAATAATCGCTCATTATTTCAACCCCTAACATTCAGCATCAGCGGCGGCTGTAAGCCGTCCGCCTGGATGCTGTGGTTATGGTTTTTTATTTATTGCTTGTCTTATTTTTTCTTCGATATGCTTTTGCATGCCTTTTGAAATAGGTATATCAATTTCTAGTAATTTTTCCTCATCAATATTTCCTTTGATAATTTGTCTTTTTGATATTTTAATACGTGGTGGTTGTTTCCTATGTTCGTTAGACAATCCAGAAAGGATAGTATTAATAAGGTCAATAATTGATTTTAATAGGGTTGCCGTAGCAGTTGCTAGGGCAACATATATAATTATTTCGGGACCACTTTCATGAGATTCAAGGACATATTTATCTCCATTATTTTCAATTAATGCGTCTCCTTCATGCTCAACAGGGCCACATGGAGCAATTGTTTTATTTACTAAACGCCATGTTTCTGGCCAACAATGACAACAGCAGCAACCGGATGGAGGGGATAGTTTGATTGAAATATAATTTTCATATTCCTTTGGAGATTTCAGTAGAACGATTGCTCGATCAATGCTTTTACGCAAGTTATCTACCATCTTTATTCTCCTATATCTTAACCATAACGCCGTGCTTCAGCTGCGCGGGCGTAAGCCCGCGTCAGCCTGGAAGCGCTTGTTCGCTGGTCTTTGTTTTTTCCTTTGACACTAGCAATGTCACTCCAATTAAAAGTATAAGTTCACCTAATTGAAAATTGAGAACGGAAGCATTAGTTTTAGAATCTTTTTTTTGGTTAGTCCTCTGCTCAATAATAGACCATGCTATCTCATTGGCTTCATCAATATTTTTCTTTAATTCAATATAGGCTGGGTCATGGTTTTTTATATATGTATGTAATGGAGGAAGTACTAATCCGAGAAGAAAATAGATTGTTATTAATATGTAACCTCCTTTTTTGCTTCTCCAAAATCCCAATAAACAAACAACGATACCGGTAGGCGAGATGAGATACATAATATATCTTATGATCTCCACTGTTAATGTTAGGCAATCAAACATTATTATAGTCCTTGATTACAGCGAACAATGTTTAGACGGAATAATTCCGTATAACACCCATATTAGTCGACTATTACGGAATAATTCCGCAATTCACAATATATATTGTCTTTTACGGAATTATTCCGTATAACCCATTATACATCCTGCCTGCAACTTGAGTCAACTTTAATTAATATAGGGGGTTATAAAATGAAACTCCTTGACCAAGTTCGAGATGTTATTATCCGCAAGCATTATTCTATCCGAACTGAACAGGCATATATTTCTTGGATTAAAAACTTTATCGGATATCATAACATGCGCCACCCCAGGGATATGGGGGTTAAAGAGATTGAATCCTTTCTGACACATTTAGCGCGTGAACGTTACGTTGCCTCTTCAACCCAGAACCAGGCATTTAACGCTATTCTTTTTCTCTATCGTGATGTCCTGGGTATTAAACTCGAAGAATCAATCAATGCCAGTCGTGCAAAAAAACCTGTTCGAGTACCACGAGTATTGACTCATGAAGAGGCTTCTCTTGTTATAAGCAATCTGACTGACACCTTTAAGACTATGGCAAACCTTCTCTATGGAAGCGGTTTGCGACTCATGGAATGCATACGACTCAGGGTATTCGATATCGATTTTGGCATGGACCAGATAATCGTACGAAACGGCAAGGGTATGAAAGACCGTTCAACAATGCTTCCGAAAAATATCATACCGTCATTGAGGGCCCAACTGAAATTAGTAGAAGCTTTACATGAAAAAGATGTCATGAATGGTTTCGGGCATGTTTATTTGCCATATGCGCTAGATAAAAAGTATAAGAATGCAAACAGAGAGTTGAAATGGCAATATGTATTTCCTGCGAGTCATCTGTCTGTCGATCCAAGATCAGGAAGGACTATGCGGCACCATATCGATGAAAGCTATTTGCAAAAGGCTGTGAAGATAGCCGCCAAGAAGGCAAATATTCAGAAACATATAGGCTGCCACACCTTTCGTCACAGCTTTGCAACCAGACTTCTTGAAAACGGGTATGACATACGCACGGTCCAGGAGTTGCTTGGGCACAAGGATGTTAGCACCACCATGATTTACACCCATGTTATGAAAAAAGGTGCATTTGCTGTTAAAAGTCCTATTGATGATTGAGCCATTTTTTTAGGTTTTAGGTTTTAGGTGTTAAGTTTTACGAAAACCAGTATAAAATAAGCTTTTTATCTTTGAACTATTCAGATTTAATCATTGAGCTATCAGCTATGAACTATTTCTTTATACCCTTGATTCCGCGGGCACTCCGTGCGGGATGGGTGAAATACTGTATTATATTTTATAGTATAATTAAACATAAATATTCAAATACGTTTATTCAAAGGTGCATAACAAGTTTTGTATTAAATGCAATCTTAACAGATGGTTGTATGATTGTACAAGGAAAATATATTTTTGTGCGGATTGCATGGTTTTTTTTATACACCGCTGAGACATATTACGGCTCATATTTTCACTGTCCATCAGCCTTTCTTCACTGCGCTCAGGCTCCCATTACATGGGTCCCTCCCTTTCTCTGCGCACCTCTGCGCCTCCGCGGTGAATATCTCTTCTCCTTTCTCGCACGAAGACACAAAGAAAGAGTGTGCTGCTGAATATCACTGCCAGTGTCCCGTTATTCTTGGCGGCTTTGCGCCTTTGCGTGAGGAAAATCTTTATCACCGCAGGGCCGCAAAGATCTAATCTTTTCTCTGCGGCTCTGCGTATTGGTGTGTAAATATTATTATTGCCTAGGACCCTGTCTTCCTGAAGCGATCCGGATGTATGGCTGCCAGGCTCGACTTCTCGGGGTATTTTGCAGTGATCGTTGCAAAGAAGGAATGGATTTTGTACATGTCCATCTCGATATCACCGTTCGGGATAATCGTCGGGCCTATTCCGCCTGCCTTTCGGGCATAGTCTACAAAGCTCATTACAATAGGTACGTTTGCACCGTTTGCGATATGGTAAAAACCTGTCTTCCAGTAGTTCACCTTTTCGCGTGTCCCCTCCGGTGGGATGATGATGACCATTTTCTCGTTCCTGTTGAATAGATCTACAATCTGATCGACCACGTTGTTGGATTTGCTTCTGTCTATGGGTATGCCGCCGAGCCACCGCATGATAGTACCGAAAGGGCGCTTGAAGATGGTTTCCTTACCCATCCAGTAGACCTTTACCCTGAATATGAACGCTATGAACATGGTGATGGGAAAATCCCAGTTTGATGTGTGCGGCGCGGCTATGACCACGTATTTTTTGTGTTCAGGTACTGTTCCTTCATATTTCCAGCCAAAGACCTTAAAATATGCCAGTGAAAACCATCGGAGTATGACGTTTATTACAGGGGCGTCGAATACGGTGTTTTTCATTGAGCTGCTCCTTTATAATGACATTAATAAATATATGGACCCCATAGCATAAATAAGAAAAATTTCTTGTAAAATAACTGCAAACGCAGAACATGGTGTTCGGATCTCTGGTATTGAGGGAAACCGGATAAGGATATATCAGGATATGGTTTTATTATTGGAAAGATTATATTAAAGGAATGACATGAAAAGCCCTATCGAACTTCTAAGCCCGGCTAAGGACATTGAATGCGGCAAGGCAGCCATAGATCACGGTGCCGATGCTGTATATATCGGGGGGCCTTTATTCGGGGCGCGCAAGGCGGCAGGAAACACCATGGCCGATATAGAGAGGCTTGCAGCATATGCACACAGATATCATGCAAGGGTGTATCTGACACTCAATACGATCCTTTACGACACGGAGATAGAGCAGGCTCGAACACTGGCTGTCAAGGCATGGGATGCCGGCGTAGATGCCCTGATAATACAGGACATGGCCATGCTTGAGCTAGACCTGCCCCCACTGCCTTTGATCGCGAGCACTCAGATGAACAATGAGTCAATAGGGCATATCCGGTTTCTTGAAGATGCAGGTTTTTCAAGGGCCATACTGGCAAGGGAACTCTCGCTCGAACAGATAAGGGCCATAAGGCAATCGGTGCAGATCGAACTGGAGTCCTTTGTCCACGGTTCGTTGTGTGTGGGCGCCAGCGGCCGGTGTTATTTGAGCCATTATATAGGCGGACGGAGCTCGAACCGGGGCGAGTGCGGCCAGCCTTGCAGGCTGCCGTGGACACTCAAAGACGGTGAGGGCAATATTATAGAAAGAGACCGATACCTGCTGAGCCTCAAGGACATGGACCGCAGCGACTATCTACTCGATATGGTCAATGCCGGTATAGGCTCGTTCAAGATAGAAGGAAGGCTCAAGGATATATCTTATGTAAAGAATACCACCGCTTTTTACAGGATGAGGCTGGATTCGATACTTGATACAGGTATGCCCTGCAAAAGTGCCTCTAGCGGGACATGCACGTTCTCGTTTGACCCGAATCCTGTAAAGACCTTTTACAGGGGAGGAACCGACTACTTTCTGGTGAAAGACGGCTCTGACATATCCTCGCCAAACACGCCAAAGTCCCTGGGCGAGGAGATAGGGACAGTGACCAGATGCAGATCGACCTGGTTTTGTCTCCGGGGTGACGACAAAAAGGGGAAGAGGATCTACCCAGGCGATGGGCTGTGTTTTTTCGACCGGGACAGACAGCTCAAAGGCCTGCAGATAGTCAGGACAGAAGAGGGCAGGGTGCATGTCCGCTTTTCCCTTTCCGGATTGAAACCGGGCATGAAGGTCTTCCGAAACAGGAACCACCGGTTCTTGAAACAGCTTGACGGCAAGTCGTCCGAACGATCTGTAAGGCTCGATCTCATCTTCAGAGAGGTGGCTGACGGTTTTGAGCTCGAGGGCATAGACGAAGACAATATAAGGGCATCGGCAAGGATTGAAGACGTCAAGGTCCAGGCCGATAATATAGAATCGGCCATGGATATAATAAAAAGACAGTTGTTGAAGTTGGGCAATACCATGTTCACCCCGGGGGGGCTTGAACTGCAGTCTAAGCACTATTTTATAAACAGGGCATCATTGAACCGCTTGAGGAGGGATCTGGTCGACAACATGATACAGGCAAGAATGGATGCATACAGACGACCTTTAAGAAGGGAACCGTCTGTGTCGGGATTCGACTATCCTGTTGATGAACTGGACTGCTGCTTTAACGTGAGCAATAATAAGGCCCGGCAGTTCTATAAGGACCACGGGGTAAAGGAGATATCCCCTGCATTTGAGCTTGATAAACCGTCAAAGGGTGCTGTGGTCATGACAGCCAGACACTGCATAAGAAGGCTGCTGGGCGCATGCTTGAAGGAAAGTCACGATAAAGACATGAAGGGGCCTTTATTCATAGAACATGAAAATCGACGCTTCAGGCTCGAGTTTGACTGCGAGACCTGCTGCATGAAGGTTGTGGCGGATTGATCAGGCCTCTGCCAGGTCTATATCGAATATGGTGTCTAGCTTTGTGGACTTGAATACGGTGAGTATGTTTTCATGAACACCCTGTATCCTGAAAGATGACTTGATCTTGTTGAGCCCTTTGTAAAAGGCCAGCAATTTGCCTATGCCCGAAGATGTAATATTGGGGACATCGCTCAGGTTAAGGACCACGCTTGAGGGGTTCATATCTAAGATCTTTTTCAGCTCTGCACCTAATGTGCTGTTCAAATCAGGGGCTATAGGCCCTGTTATCTTTATCTGTATGTCTCCATAGTCTTTTGAAACCGTGATTTCCATAGCCTATATCCTGTCTCCACATGATGTGATTTTTATTATTGTACTGTCTTTATCAGAATACATTGCAGGAAGCTACATTTATATGGTTATCATTAGATATGTGGAAAGGACCATCATCTCCAACCATATTGAGCGAGATATCGCGGTTCATTATCTGGTATACCCGTCTCCTCAATAATCCATCCAGGAGTACTAGGGCCTTAAGCCTTGCCGTACTTATTGTCATAACGTTTTTTTCGGTTCTCGGTATGTTCAGTATAATAGACCCTTATCCTCTCAAGGATTGGATATTTTTAAGGCTTACGCTGATTGACCTCGGCTTCTTCGGCGGGATCGTATTTGTTCTGTCCATGTCTGTCCTTTCGCTGGTCTCTCCGATCAGCCTGTTTATAATGACAGGCTCGGCAAGTTTCGGACCTTTTTACGGCATTATCCTGTCCTATATCGGGGCACTGCTGAATGCAAACCTGACGTTTTATCTGGTTAAGGCCCTGTCCATAGATCGTAAATGGGAAAGGGACAGGAAATCCGTGAGGATCAGGCGCAACATTAAATCACGGGGATATCCCCTTGTTCTCTTTCTGCAGCTCATAACCGTGATCCCGTTTGTTGCGATCAATTCCGCTGCAGCCGCTGCAGGGGTTAGATGGAAGGATTTCATGAAGGCAACGAGCATGGGTGTCCTGCCGAGTATCCTGATATATTCATTCATTGCGGAAAAGGTCGCTTCCAGGTATATATCACCCCGGATATACTTTGCCTTTATAATAGTTATGGCTCTTTATCTCATTATTATCGCCTTAAGGAAAAAGAAGAAAAGACCCAGCAACAGGGATATAGCTTCCCTCTGAATACCTCTCAAGGTCTGAAATTTCGGGTTTTTTGCTGTCTATATATAACAGAACCTTGAGAGAACATCCTGCTTTTGCGTTTTAAATATTGCGGCCCGGGCCTCGGGCTTTCTGACGAGATGCTTATCTTCTATTATAAAAAAAGCAAGATAGGAAAAATAAATGCAGGATCTATATAATAATCCTTATAGAGCGGATTTGTTCTGAAGAATGGATTCAGTAAAAAGATTATAAGGAGGACATGGATGTTTATTGAGAAGAGAATGTTCGTGCCGGTGATGGTCTATTTTTTTATTCTATCATTGGCGGGATGCAAACAGATAGAGGTGGGTTGTTCCTTTAATGCCAAGATGCTTAATTCGCAGATCTTCAACTGTGACAGGGAAAAATCGTCTGTCCTGGATGAGGAACTGGGCGATAATCAGAACAATACTATAACAAAATCCGTAAACTGGTCAGAAAGATCCACGGTTGCATCTTGCTCGGGATACACCAGGAAGGTGATATGGCGGCCCGGAGTAGGATCGACCCTTGTTGTCGGTCTGAGCGAGGAGGAATTGAGGGCCCAGGATATCCCGAACCTTAGCCCTGATTCGCCGGATCCATCCGTGACACCCTGGCCTACCGGTGACGTGGCAGCAGAGGATACGGGCAATACACTGAAGAGCCCTGTTGACCCGGACCTGGACGACGTCCTGGAATACGCATTTTACGAAAAAGATCCCGACAACCCTGTACGTCGGACACGTGCAGTCATTATTATCCATCACGGTAAGATTATAGTCGAGGAATATGCACCGGGATTTAACAGGGATATGCGATTGCATGGCTATTCGATGACAAAGAGTGTGCTGGCGGTCTTGACAGGCGTCCTGGCCCATCAGGGCAAGGTCACGTGCAATGACAGGATATTTGCCCCTGAATGGGATAAACTCTTTGATCCTCGAAGGGCGATAACGGTAGACCATCTGCTCCGGATGACATCGGGTCTGGAATTCAGCGAGTGGAACCAGTACAAGAACCCATTAAGCGATATAAACGAGATGCTTTTCAATCAAAAGGATGCAGCTGCCTTTGGAGCGGATAAATCCCTGTGCAGAGATCCGGGAGAGGAATGGGAATATTCCAGTGCCAGCACCAACATCATGTCAAGGTTTATACGAAAGACCGTATTTCCAGGTGATGACAGGGCCTATTATCTGTTTCCCAGAAGAGAGTTCTTCGATAAACTGGGCATGCGCAGCGCCCTCATAGAGCTGGATCCGTCAGGGACCTATTTCATGTCCGTGGGTATGTATGCAACCGCGAGAGACTGGGCACGCTTCGGGTTGTTCTGCCTTAAAGACGGTGTCTGGGAAGGACAGCGCATGCTGCCCGAAGGTTGGATGGGATACTGCACAACACCGACTACAGGTTCGATCAAGGATTCGTACGGTGCTGGTTTCTGGCTGAATTCACAAGGGTTCTTCAGTAATAATGCCCCGCGGGATATGTATACAGCCCTCGGATACGAAGATCAGTATGTAACCGTTATACCTTCAAGAGACCTTGTCATTGTCCGTATGGGATTCACCGAATACAACGATAACGAAGGGCCGTTGACACGTGCGATCAAATGGGATCAGGGTTATTTTTCCTCTCTGATAGTGAAGGCCCTCGAGGATTAGAAGGAACATTCGGGAGGTGGGACTGCACTAAGGACATGCCTGAACAGGAGATCGGGAAGACAGGCCTCTATCTTCATGCCCGATTACACGTGTTCAGGTGTGTCTTTATTCAGGGCGCTGCCGGATGATCACTATATCCCGACAGCATTCATGATATCTCCTATCACCCTGTTTGCCGGTGAATCGTCCGGCATTTGCATCAGGGGGCGGGCGTGGAAATCATAGTCCCGGATCTGGTTGTCGTCTGTGAGCCAGCCGTATATGTCAAACGGGATCCTCTTTCTTATCTCACTGACCTCGCTGTCGTCCCTGACCCTGTTGAGAATGAGGCCTATGCTCTTGAAGTCGACTGCCCGGTTGTTTTTAGCAAGGTGACCTATGGTTCCTGCCACGTTGACGCCTTTGGCCGAGGTGTCGGATACGACAATGAGGTGATCCACCCTTTTCATTACCCTGCGGTTAATCTGTTCGAAACCCGCTTCTCCGTCTATGAGGACTATGTCGAATCTGTCAGCAAGGTCGGAGATGATATCCTTTAAGAGATAATTGACCTTGCAGAAACAGCCTTCGTCCTCCGGCCTTCCGATGGCGAGCAGGGCAAAGCCCTGAGTCTCTGCCAGTGCGCCGAACATCTCGTAGTCGAGCATGTGAAGGGTGTCATCGGGATTGAGCCGGGTCTTTTTCAAGGATTTGATCAGGTCCTTCCTGATGTCATCTACTGTCTTCGTCACGGTCGCACCAAGTGAGGTGGCAAGACCGAAGGCAGGGTCCGCATCTATGGCCAGGACCCTGAGGTTGTTTTTTCTGCAGAGCTGCCTTACCATAAGCGCTGAGATCGAGGTCTTGCCGACCCCTCCCTTGCCGCATACCGCAATCGTTTTTGTATCAGCCATGGTTTACTCCCCCTGATCTTTCTATGTATGTCTTTCTCATGTCTTTGAGTGCGAGTGCGTCGTTACATACATCCTGATATTCACACTCGCTGCAGTCAAAGCTCAACTCTGTTGCCATCTTGTTCATGGCCTGCATTATCCTGGATACGTTTATTGTCATGTCGTTAAGTGCTGTTATATGGGTCCGTGAAGAGGTTATAAACAGGATCTCTACGGATATGACATACGGCAGTGAATAGAAGAGACGCATCAGGGATGCCCCGAGCGTATCCAGGCTGAAGCCCGAATCAAGGGCGTCAACACTGATCCTGCACCAGAGCTTCTGATAACCGGAGACCGCCCTGAGCATATAGCCTTTCAGGTCCAGGCCGTATTTGAGATGCTCCATCTCACGGTAACGTTCGTACGCGTTTTCTTCGTTCATGCCCTGAACACGGGCCAGCACTATACAACCGAAAGGGATGCTCATGTGGCGGCACGTGTCGAGATCAGGACCTATAAGGGTGATCCTGCCGTTATCAACCAGGGAATCGTCTTGTGTCCAGATAAGGCTCGATATCGAGTCCATTTCCGGGCTGCCCAGCTCCACCCCGACCTGACCCGCAAGCACTATATTCCTGTTTCCGCCTGCAGGCCATGCATTATCAGTGCATGGTCTCCACGAGAGGGCAGGGCCGTTGTCTTTTATAAATGAATGTAGATCTCTGATTGTCGGTTCAAACAACTTCATGCCGGTCCCTTCTATGACTGTGCCATATCAAATGCGCATGTCTTATGAGCAGTTGCCCTTAGAGGTATTATGGTCTGTATGTTGTTGGTCTTTCCTGTCAGGGCATCATGGGCGAACATGGCAGCGCCAAGCGCCCCTATGGTCTGCGGGTCTGACGTAACCTGCTTTAACGGCCTTCCGAGCGCCTCTTCGAGAGATGAATACATACCCGTGTTTTTTGCCACCCCGCCTGTCATGGTGATATCGTCTTCCAGCTCTATGCCTTTGGCGAGCGATGCCACCCTGTGAGCCATGGCCCGGTGGAGTCCGCTTATGATATCAGGCAGTTCCCTGCCTTCGTTTATCAGGGAGATGATCTCTGTCTCTGCAAATACAACGCACTGGTTCGATATGGTGACCGGGTTTACGGCATGGGTAGAAATCTCGCCCATTTCAGATACTGCTATGCCCATGGCCCCTGCCATGATCTCGAGAAACCTGCCCGTGCCTGATGCGCACTTGTCGTTGTACACGTATCTGGTCACATTGCCCTTGTCGTCGAGGCGTATGGCCTTTGCATCCTGCCCGCCTATGTCTATGACCATGCGTACGGAAGGCAGGATTGTTTGAGCACCCTTGCCGTGACAGGCGATCTCGGATGCCTTTTCCTTTGCAAAGGGGATCTGGTTTCGTCCGTAGCCTGTCGCCACGCAATAATCTATGGAATCAAAGCCGAGGCCGGCCTTTTCCAGACACAGACCCATGACCTCCTCTGCCGACTCGGCAGGGTCGGGCCTTGCAAAGATCACATGCGTTGCAATGATCTCTCCATCCTCTAAGAGTACTGCCTTTGCACTCAATGATCCTACATCACACCCTGCGGCTATCATAGGATACACCTCCTTTAGGTACTGAAAATACGCCTGAATTTTTTTCGCAGTGCTGTCTCGCGAAGACCGCAGCCCCGAGGGCTCCCACTATCTGCGGGTCTATGCTCAGCCTGCGTATCTTTACATCGAGCAGCCTTTCAAGACATGAGACAACCCCGGTGTTTTTCGCCACCCCGCCTGTCATGCACACCTCTTTTGTGATGCCTACGCTGCGGGCAAGGATGGCTACCCGGCCCGCCATTGCCTGGTTGATCGCAGCGCATATGTCGGGGATGGGCCGTTTTTCGTTCAGGTGGTGTATCACCTCTGCCTGGGCCCATACCGTGCAGGTCGAGGCGAGCGTGAGCGGGTCCTCTGCGCGGTCGTTCATCTTGCCGAGATCTTCAAGGTCTATCTTGAGCAGGCCGCACATGACATCGAGAAAGCGTCCTGTGCCTGCGGCACACTTGTCATTGGTGAAGAATTTGACGATATTGCCTTTTTCGTCCAGGCGTATGGCCTTGCAGTCCTGGCCCCCGATATCGATGACAGTCCTCACCCTTGGCATGAGATAGGCCGCGCCCTTTGCATGGCAGGTGATCTCGGAGATTGATTTGTTTACAAACGGGATCCTTTCCCTGCCGTATCCCGTTCCTACACAGAAGCCTATATTGTTCATGGGTATGCCCGCCTTTGACAGTGCGATCTCCATGACCTCCTGTGCTGATTCGTTCGGCTTCATTCGCGCCCTGATAACGGCATGCGAAAGGATGCTCCTATTATCGAGGATGACCGCCTTTGCGGTCAAAGAACCTACATCACACCCTGCTACTATCATGACCTATCCTCCTTAGTGTTATGAATTCTGCCAGCTTGTCCGTAACCGACTCCCACGATGTCACCCGGTCGTCGAATGAGTCCGAATTAAGTATGAGCGTGGGTACACCCAGCCTTTCCAGGTCGCGCGCATATGATTTGAGCATGCCCCAGGTGTTTCTGCACCCCATGGTCCCCAGATAGGTGACAAAGTCCAACTTGAAGACCTGTTTCATGCTCAGGGTGTCGTCAAGCCACATATTGGGCGCGTCATAAGGCCCCCTGATGGATTTGACCATGGGCATGCGCGACATCTGCGCGGCCATGGTGTCGATCATGGCATCCAGGCCGTTGTCGTCTATACTGTAAGTCGCACCGGGCTGCGTCGATGCATATGGGGCGTCCTCCTGCCAGTAAGTGCTCAGGATGCAGCCGAGATGAGATATCTCGTTTTTATCGAGCCAGTTCCAGAACCTCAGGTCTGTTGTGTAATGGTCTATATAGGAAAACAGGCACCTGGCCCTCTCTTTCTTTGATCCCGTGCCTGCTATGCCCAGCCTTGCATTTTCCCTGACCTTTTCGAGCATGCACTCGAGCAGATCCGTATACTCCCTTGTGCCGCTCAATAGAAAATTGCCTGTATATAAAAAGAAGTTGAATATGCCGGGCATGGGCGAGGGCACGAGGGTCTGCAGGTCTGAAAGCTCACAGATCAGCTTGTCCTGGACCTTTAACTCCTCTATGACCGTGCGCATCTTGTTTATATCCAGCTTGGTGCCGGTCTGTTCTTCGATAAACGAGATCATGTTCCTGAAGTCCTGGTTGTGATACTGCCTCGCGCGATCATCGGAAAGGGTAGGTGGGTAGTTCAGCTGGAAGAACGGGATGTCCAGGTAGGCCGAGGCAAAGGCATATGAATTGGCATTGGTGTCGCACATTCCCGGAGTATCGCAGACGATAAAGTCGGGTCTTACGGCAAGGCCTGACAGATAGGCGCCCAGCGCCCCTCTCTGGGCCGAGCACGATGTCTCAGTAAAACCTACCTCGCAGCAGTAATCCAGGTATTCCGCTGTGCCGCGCCTCAATATCAGCGTGCCCATCACGGTCATGCCCTCGAGCATGATGGGGGTTACGTCGAAGGCATACAGTATGGGCGGTGCAAAACAAAACGTTGTCAGAGCGACCTTTTTGCCCTGGCTGTGTGCGTCCATGCACCTCTTCAGGTAGTTGGATGCAGCTTTCAGTATCATAATGCCGGGTTCTCCCTGGCGGATGACCATGTCGAGTACATCATTGAAATTTGGAACCAGCCGCATAACGTCCTGATACTCTTTCGGCGATCCATTGTAAGACTTTGCGGCGTTATCGAGTATGCTCCAGAGCATCCAGTCGTATTGATATTCCCTTGTCTCTCTGTTCATGCTGTGTACCTCGTGTGTGAGTGTTTTGTGATTCCCCTGACATGTATAAATTCTTCCATCCTGCCTGTTATGGATTCCCACGAGGCGACCCGGTCGTCAAAGGCATCTACAAACAACAGAAGGGAGGGTATGCCCTGAGCTTCAAGGTCCCTGGAGAGAAGTTTTACAGAGCCCCATGTGTTCCTGCACCCGACAGTGCTGAAATATGCAATGAAGTCTGCATGTAAAAGCCTTGCCATGCCGATAGAGTCTTCCAGCCACATATTGGGCGCATCATAAGGCCCGCGGATCGATTTTATCATCGGCATCCTGGACATCTGGTCCGCAAGGGAATCTATCATGGCATCGAGGTCGGTGTCCTTGATATGGTACCCTTCGTCAGACCTGCCTTCGGCGTATGAGGCACTGTCCTGCCAGAAGGTGCACAGGATAGAGCCGAGGATGCTTATGTCGTTCTTGTCCATCCAGTTCCAGAAACGTGCATCAGTGGTGTAGTGGCCGATATAGCACAGGAGCGCGCGGGCCTTTTCACGGGTGGAGGTCGAACCGGCAATGGCGGAGATCGCGTTATCCCTGACCTTTTTTACCATGACCTCAAGAAGTTCGGTGAGCTGTTTTGTGCCGTTCATCATTGTCTTGGCCCCGTAGACCATCAGGTCGTATAAGGCAGGCACCGGGGTGGGGATGAGACGGTTGTATTCGGTGAGCTCGCAGATAAGCTCGTCCTGGCGTTTTGTCTCGCAGACGATCTCTGCAAGCCTGTCCTGGTCAAGGGTGGTCCCTGTCTGTTCTTCCAGGAATCCTATCATGTTCCTGAAGTCCTGCCTATGGTAGGTCTCGGCCCTTTTGCCTGTAAGTGTGGACGGATAGTTGAGCTGGTAAAAGGGGATGTCGAGATAGGCCGAGGCAAAGGCAAAGGAGTTCGCATTCGAGTCGCACACGCCCGGAGAGTCGCACACTATGAAGTCGGGCCTCACGGCAAGATTCGCCAGGAACGCCCCGAGCGCGCCCCTCTGGGCCGAACAGGAGGTCTCGGTGAAGCCGAGTTCGCAGCAGTGATCCAGGAACTGGCTTGTCCCTCTCTTGAAGACTATGGTGCCAAGCACTGTATAGGCCTCAAGGCATACAGGGACTATATCGAATGCGTAGAGTATGGGGGTTGCCACGCTGAAAGACGTCAGGCAGGTCTTCTTGCCCCTTTGTAATGCATGAAGGCAGTTCTCCGTGTATTCGGCAATCAGTTTCAGAAACAGCCTGCCGGGTTCACCCTGTTTCAGAAATACATCGAGGACCGAATCGAAGTGGGGTACGAGATCGAGCAGATCCCTGTACTCCTTCGGCGATCCGTCATATGTCTTTGCTGCGTGATCGAGGATGCTCCAGATCATCCAGGCATAGTTATATTCTGTCGTCTCTCTGTTCATGTGATCAACCTATCCTCTCCATGAAGGCATCGATACGCATCCTTATCCGTCCTGTCTCTACCAGGGGGCCGTATTCCCTTTCCATCCTCATGCAGGGGATTCCCTGCGCCTCGAGGTCCCGTTCAAATATCCCGTTTTCAGATCCGTGCAGGTCGCAGAACCTTATATTCTGCAATATCACGCCGTCCACACGGGCCTTTTCTATCCTTTGTCTGATATAGCCGAGCCTTTGCTTGTAACAGCCGAACATTCGAGGGCAGAAGCTGTGGCTCAGGTATCTTCGTGCAAGGGAGGCTATCGGCTCTTCATCCTCATCTGTCAGGTCGACATATGATTTTGAGCCGTAACACAGGGCATCAGTCACCACCACGGCGCCTGATTCCTCTATAAGCCTGACAAAATCCGGGTCGTCGTTCACGCTCCCTGCGAGCATGAGCCGTTTCTTCCCGTCCATGATATCCTGAGACTTGTCGATCTCGTCGATGATCTCCTTCAATGCCTTGTTGTATGCCTCCCTGGGCATGGCAAAACCCGCGATCACCAGACAAAGGGCGTCCTCGCCGGTTATGGGGACAGTCTCGCGGATCCTTATCTCATCCAGCCTCTGAAGCAGCTTCCTGGATTCATTGAAGAGCCGGATCGATTTATGAAGGGACTCTTTTGTTATCTCGATCTGGAAATGATCTTCTATGTGGATGATAAGCCCCTTTATCTCGTCGATAAACCAGGCCAGGCTGTAATCTGTCACCTTATGAGGCACACCGAAGTAGTGAAAGAACCCGGGCAAGGTACCGGGGTAGTCCTCGCCTGCCTTTCTCCAGCACTCATCGAGCCTCCTCATGGAGTCGCAGCCGTTGACCATTATGGCCCCGTCAAGGAAGGAATAGCCGGATTCACCGGCAAGCTGGAGCACGCATTTCGGAAAACTGCATATGACAGGGCCGAAATAGGTGTCTCCTATAGAGAGATTCTTTGTGCCGATACCGCGGAGCCTGAACGGGAGGATCTTTGCCGCATGCATGATCTCTTCGGGTACATAGGTGCACGGATAGCCGATCACATGACCGCCGTTTTTCTTCCAGTCCTGCACGTGCGTGTTGTTCAGGGTGCCGGCAATTTCCTTCATAGCACTGATCATGCCTCACCCCCTGCAGCCCTGAAGGCCGAACCGATCTTTTTCAGGGCAACCTCCTGCCTCGGGTCCATATCGATGTGGTCGGGGCTGATCATATCTGCAATGCCCCCGAGAAAAGCCGGCATGAATGCAGGGGCAAAGGGCTTGAGCGCCTCTGCCATGTCCTCGCCGGCCTTTTCACAGGCGCTCCTGACCTCTTCGAAATCGATGGAATCGACTATGCCCCTGACAAGGTTGAAAAGAAGATCAGGATCTTTCTGAAGGGTCTTGTTGAAGAGCTTTGCGGCAGAGTTGATGATCTGGGAGATCTCATAGGTGTCTATATCTGATATGCCATGAGCCATGGCGGTATCTATATCGTCGATCTCTTCGAGCATGCGGGTTTTGCGTGAGAACGCGTTTATGTCCGGGTTCCTTACAGCACCGTACGCAGATATCATGCCCAGAAGCAGCCCCGGGTTTTTGCTCAGGACATCCGCATATGCATAAGCTGCAGCCTGCCTGTCCTCGGCAATGGCTGTGCGGGCCTTGGTCAAGAGTTCCGGATCGATAGCCGAGGCTGCATCTTTCAGGATAGAGGTGAGGTATACCTCGAAGAGCGGCTTTCCGCCTTTTGCAAGGAGAAGGCTTCCCGTATGCAGTCTCCTTATCAGTTCGTTTACGGAGTTTGCCAGTGCTCCTGCCTCCTTACCGTCTATGCCCTTGAGTAAGGAAAGGATCAGGTCGGCAAAGAGATCCGGGCCTATGTTCTTCTCTATAGGTTTTATCGCCTCGTGAGCGGCCTTTATAGAGGTGTTCAGGGTGCAAAGCAGGGAACCCAATATGCTTCCCACCTTTGCCGGGTATCGCCAGATGTTGTCATTTAGGATCTCTATGGTCTTGATTACGCATGCCTGAGATCTCTGCACCATTTCCCTGATCTCTCCGAAGTCGGTTGAGGTGATAAAGTCCCGGATAGGCTTGTCGCGTCTGAGTGCATGTATTGTCGGGTCCTTGGTGTGATCTGCGTTTATCTTTGCCGCATAAAGTGTTGCCAGCCTGCCCGCATCAGCGGAGATGGTCTCTTCTGAAGGGGATCTTTTCGCAGCTATCATCGACGAGAGTACCTTTAGGCCGGGATACGAGATCCTGCGTCTGAAAGACCCTTTTTTTGCCCACCCTTCAAGGCTGTTTTTTGCGACCGTCAGTATAAGACGCCGCAATCCGCGGGAGCCAAGGATCTTTAACGCAATACTCGCACAAAGATCATTGATATCTTTTCGAATAGGATCATTGTCTGTATTCATACCGAGCCTCCATTATACATTGCCTTTAAGCACATCTTTATTAATGGACGTGTCAAATACGCCCATGCACAGACGTATAAGGGTGTCTATTGCATCTTCCCTGCTGAATTCGTTTTCAACGATATAGCTGTGGCCGAGATGCATGGCCATGCCAACGATCGCATGGGCGAGAGGATAAGGCTTTATATCTTTTATGATGCCGATATCTATCCATTGCTGAATGTCTTCGACCAGGTCCTGGGTAATACCCCTGTAGTAGTTCCAGATATTATAGTCCAACTCGTCATCGATGCCGAAGCTCGCTCTAAACATGATAAGGATCTGCTGCTTATGGGCCTCCAGATAATCGAAGTAGGCATCGAATGTCTTCGTTAGCTTCAGGGCGCGGTCATCCCTGTCCCAGATATTCAGCGGCTGACGCTGTTGTTTGATCTTTACCCTGAGGTCATCGAAACTCTCCTGGGTAATCTGCTCGAAGAGTTCTCTCTTGTCTTTGAAGTGGTTGTAGAATGTCCCTGCAGACATTCCGACCGCCCTGACAATGTCCATGACCTGGGTGTTGTGGTATCCTTTTCTGCTGAAGAGATCTTTCCCGGCCTCAAGTATTGTATCTCTGGTATGTAATCTTTTATCTACAGCAAGATTGCTCATAATATACCTGTTTTTTGGAGCAGTTTGTGCAATTTCATGCGAAGGCGCTCGAACAGCCATGATGTGATCCCCCATTTCTGGTCGAGGATCGCGTTGGTCAGTGTGTGAGATGCCTTGTTGAATTCAGGCCCGTCTATGTTCGAGATCGTGTCTTTTAAAAAAGCACTTATAAGCTGCGGGTTTTCAGCCTCTATCGAGTTGATCCTTTTTGCGGCGTTATTAAGCGCACCTGCAATAAAACCCGGGCCTTTTGTTTGTATGGCATTCAGGGCAGACGATCTTGCACCGCTGGATGACGACCATATGTCCCTGCCGAGATCGGACCAAGTGTTGATGCACCTTTTGAGTGAAGACCTGTCGATATCCTTGTATAGGCTTTCCATCAATCCGGCGATGAGTTCGGGCGGATATTTTTCCTTGAGCTGTTCGCCCAGCTCGTCCAGGGAATCGACAATGAGATTGATTATATCAGGCATCGACCCTGTAAGTCCGAGAAGCACCTCAGGGTCCTGCCAGAGGATGGTCTTTGTTGTCTTTCTGCCTGAAGAACGATCTGTCGATCGCAGGTGGTTTTTGAGGATGTCCTTGAACATGGGCGTCTTCATGATCTCTTTGATTATCCCATCATTATCTTCAAATCTTGATAATGTCTCCATAATCTGGCTCCTTTATCTTTTGGTATTTTTTGTTTTCTGAGAAGCGAATGCATCATCCAATACAGGCCGGATCTGTTCGAGAAGGATGTTCATGTTCCTGACCAGGCGGCAAAGAGACTCTTTGTCGATTTCATCAGCAAGAGACCTTACAAAACCCTGCAAAAGAGGTTCGGGGAATTTATCCATTATTTGTGCCGATGCCTCGTCAAAGGCCTTTATAAAACTGTTTGCGATAACCGGAAGCATGGATGCAAGGCCCATGGGGACCTCTACATCCTGCCACAGGAGGGTTCTTATCAATTCGGGGCTGTTGTCGGGGTCGATATTCTGTTCAAATGCCTTGAGGTTTTCCTTGAACGTTGTCTTTTTGAGGAGTTCACTGATAATACGGTTGCTCGCATCTATGATGCCCCTGTTTGAATGATCATCTTCATACATGGCAATGCTCCTTATATGGTCTCACAATTGAAGAAATACCTGGCGGCCTCCATCTGGCAGAGCTGTTTGCCGCCCATCCAGAGCTGGATGATCTTGATATCGCGCCAGTGTTTCTCTATGTCCCATTCGCGGTCCGCCCCGTAGGGTCCAAGGACGTCCATTGCCCTGCCGAAGTTTTCCACTGCACGGTCGGATATGAAATCCTTTATGTTTCTGATTTTCGCCACCACATCCTCGGATATGACGGGTTTTCCGTACGGTTTGTTCCTGCGGTCTCCCATCATGGCGGCCTCGTGGCCAAGGATCCTGCATATGTCTATGTCACCTGCTATGCGGCCTATAACGGCTGCAACAGCGTCGTTTTCCTTCAGCAGCCTGTTGTTGTATGTCCTTGTCGAGGCGAATTCATAGAGCCTCTCGTAGAGGTTCATCATGGCCCCTGTCAGGAATGCCGTGCTTGCCACCTGGCCGAAAGGGATCAGCTGATAAAAGGCCTTTGCATCATCACCAGGGCCGTGGGCGCGGTAGTATTTAGGGACACGGACGTCCTCAAACCATATATCGCTGTTTTTGTCAGCGGCCATGCCCGCCTTTTCATACGGGCCGCCTTGTGTAACGCCTTTGGCATCTGCCTTTACATATATAAATGCAAAGTCGTCAGGATCTGAACTGCCGGGATTTGTGGTGCAGGGTACACCGAAGAGGCTAGAGACCCCTCCGCTGTTGGTGGGCCAGAGCTTGTGACCGTTTATGACCCATTCATCACCATCGAGCCTGGCGGTCGTCCGTATGGTCCTGCCCTTCATAAGGCCGAGGTTTTCTATGTCTGAGCCGCCCTGTGGTTCGGTCATGGCGTTCGCCGCGAACACGGCCTTTTTCGTGTCGCAGAACATTGGGGCAAACTCCTGTATAAGCCTGTTGTTCTTATAGGGTTCGACCAGGATAACCAACAGGGGCCAGAAGGATACTGCAAGCGCTACCGCCATTGCAGTGTCTGCCCTGCCTATCTCCTCGCAGAGAAGGTAGGATGACCTGAAGAGGTAGTCAGAGGCTGCAAGGTTCCATCCACCGCATTCATGAGGGAACAGGGACTTCTGGATGCCGAGCTGACCCATGATCCTGTCAAAGGCGGGGTGGATGAGTTTGTGGTCTTTCCAGTCCTCGTCATATTCCCTCCTGTAGGGAATGACCTCTTCGTCTGCCCATTTTCTGATGATGCGGCGGAGGTGGGTGTCCATAGGGGAGATATATTCTTCGGGTCTTGAAAACTCATCAAAGTGTTTCATTGTGCACCTCCCTGTCCTAACGATCTGCAGTCAAAGAAATAGGTTGCCGTATCCATCCTTGCAGGTACATCGGCGCAGGTAGAGCACGTCATCGACTGTATGGTCTTTACGTCCCTCCAGAGCTTTTCTACGTGCCATTCCTTTGCATATCCGGCAGAGCCCATGAGCTCCATGCCGCGGTTAATGGCATTCATGACGCCCTGCTGGACCCTGGTGTTGATCATCTGTGAAAAGGTGTATGGCTTTGTAGTGCCGTCAAGAGTGTCTCCCCAATGGTCTGGTTTGGCGATCAGTGAGGCGAGATCGTGAATGAGCATCCTGCTAAGCGCGATCTCGTTTGAGACCTCGGCCAGAACGGATGCGCACAGCGGGTTTTCCTTGAACAGTGTCGAACCCTTTATGACGCGGGTCGAGGACCATTCATGGAGGATCTCATAAAAATTCAGCGCAGCACCGATGCTGACGCTGCCGGATAAGAGGTTGAACCATGTATAGAGCCATTCAACGGCTTGATCTCCGGCGATAAGGTTTTCTTTGGGTATCACAACATCATCAAATGAAATGTCCGAGTTTGTGCATGCATTCAAGCCTGTAGTCTTTATGGGGGCGCCCCTTTTTATACCGTCAAGGTCGCCGGGTATATAGGCAATGCAGGTCTTGGAGTCTTTTCCGCTGCAGACCGCGCAGAATAGATCCGCCTTGTTGCCGTTTGTTGCAGGCCTGAGATCCTTCCCGGATATGACGAAACCCTTTTTGACCGGTTTGGCCTTTGCCAGGATAGACCTGCCCTTGAACAGCGGGGTTTCCTCTCCTGCATATCCTGCACCGGGCAGGATCAGGGTAGGGGCATAGAGTTTATTATCCATATATGCCTTTGCGAGTTGTTTTATGAGTTTTTTGTTGGAACCGAAATCTTTCATCAGCGGTGCAAGTGCTGCATATTGCATGGCGGATATTATGCCCAGAGAAGGATCGGCCCTGCTTATCTCGCTGATGATGCAGGCTAGCCCCGGGGCATGAACAGCATCGTCCCAACCGAAACCGCCTGCCTCCGAGTTAAGCGCAAGCCTCTGCAGGCCGATGTCGAGGAGAAGTTTTTTTTGTTTCTCGATAAAAAGCGTCTGGTAGTTTGTCAGGTAATCGAGGCGTTTTGAGAGGATCTCTTTTTCAGCCCACTGACTGACAACGGAAAGGACGCCTTTTGCCTCCTCGTCCATCCATGAGGTTGGAATAATAAAAAGTCTATCCAAGGTTCTGTCCATATGCCCCCCCATCCCGATGAGATGATGTAACTGTTTATAAATAAATAAGTTGCAATGTTTCCAAATCATTTAAAGAGCAAATTTATCTAAGGTAAAACAAGCCCGATCAGCATAGTAATGAAGTTTCAATACTAAGAGTAATAGTAATTACTATTACTCTTTTGTCAAGGGATATTTTGAAAGAAATTTAATCGGATAGATTATTCTGAATATAATTGATCAGTTATCGAGTGCTAATCTCAGGGCTTCCCTGCCTTCTTCGGTCAGGTAAGATTCGAACATGGCGAGCATCATCTTGATGAGACTTTCGGTCATCTCTTCTCGGGTGTATATCTTTTCAATAAGGTAACTGTGTACCACCTGCAGGCACATCCCTACGACTGCATGGCCGAAGAGCCTGGGGTTTACGCCTGTTATGACACCGTCGTCGATCCATTTCTTGACATCTTCACCCACATCGTGGGCAAACCCCTGAAAATAGGTCCAGACATTTCCGTCCATCTCTTCATCGACCCCGAAACCGCCTCTGATAAGCATAAGAAACTGCTGTGGATTACTGTCGATCCAGTCGAATATGGCATGGAATGTCTCTTTCAGGGTCTTGGCCCTCGCATTGGGGTCCCATATATCGATGGGTTCTCTCATCCCCTTGACGTTTATCCTGAGGTTTTCGAGGCCCTCCATGGTAAGCTGTTCAAAAAGGTCTTTCTTATCCTTGAAATAATTATAGAATGTCCCGGCAGACATGCCCACGGTCTTTACAATATCCATGACCTGTGTGTTGTGATAACCGTATTTGCTGAAGAGCTCGCAAGCGGCTATCACTATCTTTTCTTTGGTCTCTTCCCTTCTTTTTTCAGCACCGCTGGCCATATACAATTCCATTCACAATTTAATATATATACTTTTGATAAAAACTTGTTCGTCATATGTCAAGTATTTCATTAATATTATGTTAATTATCTTCCATTATAGACTCATTAGATCAATTATGATAGCTACTTTACTTATGACCTATGTGATTATAACGTTCTTTATAGTCATGATTTCATTATATTCTGTGCCCTGGGCAAAGAAGAAAAAGATTGCGGCTGCAGCCGAGAGTATATTTACCACGATGGAGGCTATGGGATCGCAGTCAAAAAAAGGTGGCAGGGGCCTGCTTGTGGTCATTGACAACGGTACAAGGGTGTTAAGGCAAAAGGCACTGATATGGAAATGAAAAAAGATGGTTTCAGAGGTGAAATATCAGGTGCTCGATGATTATGGATTCATAACGTTCCGGATAATTAAACAACATAAAAGGGAGGATGATTATGAGGGTTAGTAGCAGATTTGTTTTAATAGTATCGGTGACATTTATATGTATGTTTATGCTTTTTTCATGCGACGGCAAATCAGACAAGAGCGATAAGGTGGTTATTGTGGCCACGGATGCGACATGGCCGCCAATGGAGATGGTCGACTCCAGCAAGAATATTGTAGGGTTTGACATAGACTATATGAGCGCTGTTGCAAAGGAGGCCGGGTTTAAGGTCCAGTTCAAGAATACTGCCTGGGACGGAATATTCGGAGGGCTTGATCTCGGCAAGTACGATGCAGTCATATCGTCGGTCACCATAACCGATGAGCGCAAGAAGACCTTTGATTTTTCTGATCCATACATCAATGCAGGGCAGGTGCTTGTGGTACAGAACGCGATTATGGTGAAGTCCCTTCAGGGACTCAAAGGCAAGACCGTCGGTGCACAGATGGGTACAACCGGGGCCATCGAGATAAAAAAGGTCGAGGGTGTAGAGCTAAAGAGTTACGACGAGATCGGCCTGGCATTTGAAGATATGGCTGCGGGAAGGATATTCGGGGTTGTATGCGATACGCCTGTTGCCGCCGATTATGCACTTCAGAGGAAGGAGTATAAAGAAAAGTTCAAGATCGTAGGAGATCCTTTCACGAATGAGACTTACGGGATCGTGGTTAAAAAAGGCAATAAAGATCTCCTTGCTATGCTGAACAAAGGCATAAAGGCTGTAAAGGAAAAGGGGATAGATAAAGAACTAGAAAAAAGATGGCTAAGATAGCAGACAAAATAGATAAAAAGACATCTGACCAGAGAACAAAGGTGGCCATCGATGTTGGAGATGGCGCCGCCATACCTTCAAAGGAAGATGCCGGTTTATTTACCGCCTGGAGGGTGGCGTTCTTCGGCGCTATATCGATCATTATCTATCTTGCCGTATTCAAGCCGGACCCGTATCTCGACATCATGAAATTCGTCCCTGACGGGATACTTGTTACCTTTGAAGTGACGGTGCTGTCCATCCTGCTTGCCCTTGTCATAGGACTGTTTACCGGGCTGGGGCGGATCTCGAAAAATCCCGTTATTAACGGCATTGCATCACTTTATGTAGAGGTGATCAGGGGCATACCCCTTCTGGTGCAGCTGTTTTACATCTATTTTGCCCTGGGAAGGATCATCCTGATGCCGCCGCTGCCCAGCGCAATAATGGCCATGGGGATATGCTACGGTGCGTATATGGGTGAGATCTTCAGGGCGGGGATCCAGGCCATACCCGATGGTCAGTCAGAGGCGGCCCGTTCGTTGGGCATGAATTCAAGCCAGTCCATGTTTCATGTCATCCTGCCGCAGGCCGTAAAGACCATCCTGCCGCCAGTAGGGAACGAATTTGTCGCCCTTTTAAAGGATTCATCGCTTGTATCGATCCTTGCAGTGGCAGACCTGCTCCGGCGCGGCAGGGAGTTTGCAGCCGAGAGCTTTACCTATTTCGAGACATATACGGTCGTTGCATTGGTCTACCTGATCATAACCCTTTTCCTGTCAAAGCTCATCAGCCTTATGGAGGAAAGAATCGGTGCAGGATAATAATCGCAGAAAAATGGTCGAGATGAAAGATGTCGTGAAATATTTCGGGACATTGAAGGCCCTTAATCAGGTCAGCCTGGATGTGTATGACGGTGAAAAGGTCGTAATCATAGGTCCTAGCGGATCAGGCAAGAGCACCCTGCTGCGCTCTGTCAATAAGCTCGAAGAGATCGATGCAGGCAGCATAGTAGTGGATGACTTCGAGATAAATGACCCGAAGACCAATATAAACAAGGTGAGGGAAGAGGTCGGTATGGTGTTTCAGTCTTTCAACGTATTTCCTCACAAGACAGTGCTTCAAAACATAACATTGGCACAGGTAGTCGTCAGAAAGAGGTCGAAGCAGGAATCTGAAGATATCGCGAAGGCGTTGTTGAAAAAGGTGGGCATACTGGAAAAGGCCGGCGAGTATCCCTCAAAGCTCTCAGGCGGCCAGCAGCAGCGTGTCGCCATAGCAAGGGCGCTTGCCATGCAGCCGAAACTCATGCTTTTTGACGAGCCCACATCAGCGCTCGACCCCGAGATGATCGGAGAGGTCCTCGATGTCATGGTAACGCTGGCCCGAGAAGGTATGACCATGATCGTGGTGACCCACGAGATGGGCTTTGCCAGGGAGGTGGCCGACAGGGTCATATTCATGGACGAGGGGGCAATCATAGAAGAGGGCTCTCCCGAGCACTTCTTCAAGGACCCGACCCACGAACGTGCCCGGCAGTTCATGAGACAGATATTGTAAGGATGATTCAGGTTTTATGTTTTACGTGTTATTGGTGATGGTGAAGGGGTTGTTACAGCTCTCACATACCCCTGATCCGTCTTTAAACCCATTGACAATATAGACACTATATGGCTAAAAGATCACTCAGCGCCAGCGTAGCTCAGTGGTAGAGCAGCTGATTCGTAATCAGCAGGTCGAGGGTTCGACTCCCTCCGCTGGCTCCAGTCATAGAGCGGTTCTAGGGAATAATTGACATAAATAATATCAACGCCACAATTTATAAAACTACTATTTAACTACAATTTGACATTCCATGCTTACAACATTCTTATCCTTGACTTTTTCATCACTAAATCATATATATGATTACAGCAGCATAATAAACATCACCACGGGGGTGACGTTCCTAGCCGATTGAGTGCCACGAGCACCATAATCCATGGCGACATGGTGACGGGGAAAGCTCATGAAAAAATCTACAGGCACTCAAGCAGTATCAGAACACTTTCAGTACATTCCACGTAAATCTGTTAAACAGTTTACCAATGGCTTATATAGCCCCCGGTATATGGCTAATCTCGACTGTAGGGGTCTAGGCCCAAGGGGTCGGGTGAGCATAGGGGGGCAAGTTTGCTACCCTCTTGATTCTTTTAACCAGTGGCTTCAGGAGAGGACAAGGGTGTTATGATGAATGATATCCCTCTCGAAGATTTTAAAGAATACTTTAAAATCGGCGTCTCCGCAGAATTTATTCTACTGAGAGACGACTTCCCGATAGCCGCCCTTTCGCCGGGTAAACTTGCCGAAATCCTCAAATATATGTTTGAGAGAAATGATGAGGTGATCCATGGCGGACGGTAAAGGCTGGGTGAAGATACACCGCAAAATAATGGAGGGTCCTCTTTGGTTAGCTGAACCATTCACAAGGGCTCAAGCTTGGATTGACTTAATTTTATTGGCTAACCACAAAACCAGTCATGTACGCAAAAGAGGTATCCTCATAGAAATTGAACGAGGCCAGGTAGGCTATGGCGAAGAGGCCCTTGCCGTAAGATGGAGATGGAGCAGAGGAAAGGCGCGGCGGTTTTTAAATGAGTTAAAAACAGTAAACGCGATTACTCGAAAAACGGTACATCAAAATCCGAAGCTAAGTAGCTTAATTACTTTAACAAATTACGAACAGTACCAGTCCGACGAGACAACAAACGGTACAACAAGTGGTACAATGAACAAGAATGATAAGAATGAAAGAAAGAACACCCATGCGCAGTTGCTGCGCGAGAGTGAGGCTTTTGGTCTTTTTTGGTCCCGCTATCCAAAGAAGAGGAACAGGCTAGATGCTTATAGGGCATGGGCAAAGATTAAACCAGACGGTAGGCTTCTTAATAAAATTCTCGCCGGTTTAGAGTCCGCAATACAATCGGATGAATGGGGTAAAGAGGGTGGCCGTTTTATCCCCTATGCAGCTAAATGGTTGCGGGGCGAAGGGTGGAAGGACGAGTATGACGAGGTCACGAGCTATTATTAACGATGAGGGGTTCGAGATCCCCCCGGACGGTGGAGGGGATGCCGAAAAGGACAACGACGTTGATCTCCAGAAGATCAATAGAGATCATTTTCTTGATTCAATCATGAGACATGAGGTTCTTCCCTGAATGTGTATGAAAATGTGGATCGTCCATGTTCGGGAATGATGTTTTAATATTGAGAAGTTAGGGAATCTAGGGGACGGGGTAATGGTCAAAACTGGCGTTGTCTACATAAGATAATATGCTTAATAAAGCACAAAAGGGGTTATGCTTATGATAAAAAAAACAGGTCGACCACCGAGGGTTGACATGGTCATGCTGCAAAGACTCATTGATGAGGGTGTGCCCAGGACAGAGATTGCAACAAGGCTGAATGTAGCCAGGAGCACAGTCCATGCCGCCATACAGCGGCTAGAGCAGGGATCTATGACTACTGAAGAGCTTGCGGATAATAGTCTTTTGACTGTGGATATCAGGCGTATCACCAGAGAGTTAGAGTATACAAACCGGGTAATACAAGATCTTCTAAAGCACCTGCATTGCTGCCAGTGCGGCACGGCTCGGACGGAAATGAAAGAGTCTGAGATCACATCTCTTTTGATCAAGTGCGCGTCCGAGTGTAGGCAGTGGTCAAGGTCGTTTTCGGAAATTTTACACAGGCTGACGGATTATGGTGAGTATCAAAGCTTCAAAAAACACATTGTTGCAATTTTAATAGAAGAGGTGACTTATGACCAGCGGCAAAAAATACTTAGAAAAATCAAAGAGCTTGGCTGAAGGTATAACCTTAGAATTTGACTCTGACGGGAATGAACAGCTTAACCCAATTCAGGCATTGACCAAAAAGCTAAGTGCTGCACGCGATACGATTATACAGTGCATTGAGGAGCCCTATAGGACACTATTATCAAATTTCAAATATGACTCTGAAAACACCGCTGTGGAACGCCTATGGCGGTATGCTACGGATTACTGTTTCCTATCTCTTCAACCCGGCGACTATGCGGGGATACCTCTTGAAATGCCCTTGTCTGTCTGTGAGGCTGTGTATGGAGATCCAGGTCCGGATAGCTCGTATGAGATATCATATTTACAGTGTCCTTCGTGCCGGTATGCTCCGCCTGAACGACAAACCGTCAGAAGGGGTAAAGTAGAACGGGTCAGGCTATTTGAAAAGTGTCCTTTGTGCGGCTCAGATTTGCAATAATGTTGCCCTATGGTAGTTATGGCAAGACAAGAGGTTATCAAACATGAGGCTAACAAAGGCTATACGGGTCATAGACCAACAGATATTAAATCAGATAATGAGGTTGACTATGATAATTGAACAATGTTCAGAATCCATTGATAGACGACTAGATGACCTGAGAGTCAGCCTAGGGTCAAGAAACGCAGTGACGAGCCTCTCAGAGCGAAAAACGAGGCGTTCCGTTGAATCATCCTTGGTAAATTCCAAATACGATCCTTTGGTTTACCTCCCGATAAAATCCGTCCCAAATAATCAAAAAATACCGGGATTCATCTCCCGTCAACATACATGCAAAGGGGTTACACGCGCGACGAGGCGACATTCATCTTCTAGGAGATAAAAAATGAGTATCAACAAAGCAACTTTACGGGCAACCTTTCAACCATTTATCACGCAGGCATCACGACATCTTCATGACCAGGGTTTAATCCCTGGCCTCAAAAATGCGAGAGACAATATCGTTAACGCTATCGCTGATTTTAACACGGCTAAAGAGGCTATACTTTCGGACCTGAATTTATCGGTTCAGGGCAAGGCCGCAAAAATTCAGGAAATTAAAAGGATCGCTACCGATCGGATTGATCATGTGAAGGATCTCTCGGCGCGGTTAGCGGAAATTGAAGCGCGTATCTTTGCACCTTCAGAAAAAAAATCCGACATACAACAGCTCAAGGACGAGATCAGGCAGGCCGAGATCCGGCGCCATTACTGGACACTCGAAGAAATCCAATTAAATCCAATCGTCATGAATGCCATAGAGAATGGCGACGATGAAACAACCAAAGCACTCTTGAGCAGTCCAGTGCCGATCTTCAGCTCAGATGCCCTGCAGAAATTCCGGAAAGACTTTGCAATTAAGAAATTCGGTGCGAGCAACCCGGGTATAATGGCCGAGTACGAAGACATAGAGCTGGTCAACGGATTGATATCGGGCATGAAATCAACCACGCACGATTATCTGAAATAACACTCCTCCTAGTGGCTTTGTAATGTATTGCTGTGGGGATGCATGTAAGCATCCCCTTTTTTACCCCCCTGACTGCCGGGTGTAGGTGGTGGGTCTTGTCCTGCCTATGGAGTCTGTGCGGGTTGGGGGGATATTATGACTAGGAATATTATCCGGACAGCCTCGCGCGTGTGGGTGGTTGTATTAGGTTGTGAACTGTTCACATCCTGGACGACGGACAGCCTCGCGCGTGTGGGTGGTTGGTGGTTCACGTGGCTACTTGTAGACACCTCATCCCCGCATCCTCGCGCGTGTGGGTGAATTGTGGCTCAGGTGTTCACTACTGAACACCTCATTTTTTATTTTGTTTACATGACCAACACTGCACCCCACCTGAGTAGCAATATCTCTCTGTGACTTCTCCGGAAACTCCTTAAGTGCTATTAGGATTGCATTCTTCTTATCTCCCGCCTCCATGCGCAATATTGCGCAACATTGCGCAAAACATTAATGAATACAATTAGTTGTTGACATATAAAACCATTAGGATTATCGTTCGAACATGGAGCTTATAAAAACAATAACAGACAGGGAGCGGTTCCAGTTTTGCAGGGAGATCGCAAAAGCCGCACATTGTGACCTGTTCACCGCTAGGCGTATTTTGGATAGACTGGCCGGGGCCTATGACAAGGCATATGTAAATGACCCCTCTGTGGTTGAAAATGTACTAAGGGGTAAATTTACCTTCGAGAAACGAGTCTAAGTTTTCGAGCAGCCCCTTTCCTAAGGTGTTTCTGTGTGCATGTGGTTTCATCGAATTTTTTAACGGCAGACTCGATAACATTCTGGTCAGGATGGCTATACCTCGTCGTCATTGCAAGACTTTTATGTCCCATAAGTACCATTACCGTGAAAAGGCTTTCCCCTTGAGATACAAGCCAGGAAGCGTATGTATGACGCAGGGTATGGAACACCACCTTGAGCCTTGGATCTGTAATGCCCTCATTGAGGCCTAGTTCATCAACTGATCGGTCAAATGTTTTGGAGACCTCTGTTAATCTGTTGCCGTTTGAATCCGTGAACACGTACTCTTCGGCCTTGCCTTTGGGCAGACCTTTAAGCATTTTATGGACATCTGAAGTCATATAGGCCCGTCTATTTTCTCCATTTTTAGGATCTACTATCAACAGCTCTTTGTTGTGTAAATTGATATGGCTCCATTTCAGGTTAAATATCTCACCACGGCGCAGTCCACAATGAAGAGATAATAATGCTAAATCATGAGTCTGGGGGCTTCTCTTTTTTAGGAGATCAAGAAGTCTTTCGGCCTCATCCCTTGTAAGATATCGCGCGCGACGATTGTTGAGCTTCTCCATTTTTTTATTGGGTGATGGATTTTTGGGGTATGGGTAGTAGCCGATCATGCGGGCATAATTAAATATCTGTCGAATAACAGCGAGTGTATATTGAATTGTCCTGGTGGCCCTGCCTTTCTTTTCTAGGGCTTGCATAATCATATCAAGATGATTCGGTGCAACATCTTTAATGGCTATATTGCCAATTACAGGGGAGATCCATGTCTTAAAGAGGCGTCCTTCGTTATGGCCGGTCTTTTCGGACTTATTATCTTCTGCCCACGGCTGGTAGTATTCTTTAAAGAATGTAGAAACGGTCATTGCCTTCAGGGCTTCGGCTTTTTCCTTATTCCGTTTTTCCCGGATCTCCTGCCTTTTATTTTGTGGCCCTTTATTCTTGCGTCCAGCGGTTTTATATTCCTTCAGCTTGTCTCGGCATTCATCCAAGGTGACTCCGGCAGATGCCCATCCTAAACCCACGTTATGAATTTTATCGCCTATCCGGTATTGTAGACCCCAGTACCGATCAGGCTGACGACCATGTTTTCTAAAAGGGTGTTCCTTGAAACGTATTCCCGAGGGGATGTTTTTGTATTTATCCGGGTATTTCCGGCGACTTACCCATGGAATATCTGACAATTTGTAGTTTTCTGTAGTTTTTTCTACTCGCATGACTACCTCCTGCTCCTCAAATCAGTTTATTTACAATAACTACATTGTAACTACATTTTGACGAGGATGTAAAGGAAAAAGATGTGATAAAAAATGAAAGCATGAATAATGAATAATGGCTCAGATAGAGGGTTAACAAGGATATATAAGTATCACTTTCTATCACAATAAAACATAATAAAAGGGCTATAAAAGAGATTCGTAATCAGCAGGTCGAGGGTTCGACTCCCTCCGCTGGCTCCAGAGATATCAGGGATTTATATGGTTTTTGGTTTTTTGAGATGTTTGATATGATTTAATTGTACAAAAGTTTCAATACATCTCTAATGCCTCAAGGAGTCTGTCTGCCTTTTTATGATTAAGGGATCTAATTCTCTTCCATGTTTACACGTCGGATGCTTTCTATAGCGGACCCCCGGAGAATCTGTCTTGAACCATTTTGTAACACATGCCTTCCTTTTTAAGCTTCTCAGCTCCACCAGCATCTGTTAATGACTACCTATGTATCGGGATGATGAGACGGTAACGGTATATTCGAGCGAGCACGGGCGGGTCTGTCCCGGCTGCGGTATGTCTGCCGACAAATGCAGATGCAAAAAGCACGCGGCTTTGCCCATGGGCGACGGGGTGGTGCGGGTGAGCCGTTCCGCCAAGGGCCGCGGCGGCAAGTGTGTCAGCCTGGTTACGGGCTTGCAGTTGGAAGGAATCGAACTAGGCAAGTTGGCTAAACAACTCAAGCAAAAGTGCGGTTCGGGCGGCACGGTCAAGCAAGGCGCGATAGAAATTCAGGGTGATCACCGCGCTATTATCGTTAACGAGCTTGAACGGCTGGGGTGCAAGGTTAAGCTTGCGGGCGGCTGATGCACAGATAATGGCGGATGCCGAAGGCCTGGGGCGCTGCTGACCTTAGAACCCTCTTTGGGGGGGGCAAGATGGGCCTCCCAAACCTCGGAAATGGCCTTTTATAGATTGTATGATGAAGTATATTGGCTGGTTGACTTGGTCCGACCCAATTAAGACGGTGCCACCTGAAAGACCTGGCCCGGGACCGAGGGTGTCCAGCATTATCTCTATGAGCGGGGTTTGGCGCGACGCGTGGGGCGTGCCTCCAATGGGTCTTCCGGCCAGTAGTGGCGCGGGTAGCGGCCTCTCAAATCTTTGCGTACCTCTGCATAGGTCTCGGTCCAGAAATTGGCCAGGTCCTGAGTGATCTGGATGGGTCGTTGAGCAGGAGAAAGCAGGTGCAGCACAAGCGGCACGCGACCGGCGCAGATAACAGGAGTTTGGCTCAGACCGAACATCTCCTGAAGTCTGACCGCCAGGACCGGTGTCTCGCCGGCGAGGTAGTCGATCGGAATACGCGAGCCGCTGGGCACCTTAAGATGTGTGGGCACCTGCGTTTCCAGGACCTGCCTTTGCGCCCAACTCATGTTGCCGGACAGAATAGGGGCCAGGTCGAGGGAGGCGAGCTGCTGGATGCGGGTGACGCCGCTCAGGTGCGGTCCCAGCCATTCATCCAGGGTGACCAGCAGGGCTTCATCTTCCATGGACGGCCAGCCCCCGGGCGGCAAATCTATGCGCGCGGCCAGGCATATGCGTGCCAACAGTCCTTGACTGGCCTTGTCCCACGGCAACGAGGTCAGACCTAGACCGCGGATGCCCTTAAGCAGGGCTGCCAACACTGCATCCTTGTCAGGATTTGACAGGGGCGTTTCCTTGAGAATCAAGGCGCCAAAGCGCACCCGCCGCATGGCCAGCACTGCCTGGGCCTGATCGTTCCAAGCCACTTCCTCCCCGGTGAGAACATTGTTTCCATGCTGAGCGAGCACTTCATCGATCATAAGCGGGGCAGCCAGGAAGATTCGCGCCTCGCGCCCAGCTCCGTCCAGCAAGGCCGCGCACAGGCACTTCTCGGCCGCCAGGGGGGAGGATGCATCCAGGCCGGCTCCGCGGCCGGAGGCCAGCAGGTAGCGTCCTCCCTGGCCGGTGCGTTTGAGACCGATCCGGTCGGGATAGGCCAGCGAGGTTACCAGACCTGCGCTGTCGACATCGCCAGCAGGGCCCTTGATGCCCAGTTGCTGTTGCCAGAGCCGGGTCATTTCCAGCACCCGGCTCGCGGCCCCGCGGTCGGTCGCGGCCGGCACCGGGGATTTTCGGCTAAGGTATTCCAGGATTTCCAGCCGGTATCGCAAATCGACGTCGCGCGCGCCGCCGTGTTCGCGCAGGATATCGCGCTCACCCAACAGGGCTGCCAACCTGCAGGCCAGCACGCCCAGGCCCATATCGCGGGCCTTCAGCACCATGTGCGCCAGGCGCGGGTGCATGGCCAGCTTTGCCATTTTATGTCCCTGGTGAGTTGTCTGCCCGTGGTCATCCAGGGCCTCCAGCTGGGTGAGCAGTCCCCTGGCCTGTACAAAGGCTGCGCGCGGCGGCTCGTCCAGCCAGTTAAGGCGCTCAGGGTCGCTTACACCCCAGATTGCGAGCTCCAACGCCAGAGTGGTCTGATCGGCATTTTTGATTTCAGGTGCGCTCCGGGCCAGGAGGGTGGCCTGTTCGGATTCGGCCCACAGGCGGTAACATACCCCTGGCGCCTGGCGGCCGGCCCGGCCGCGGCGCTGATCGGCCGAGGCCACCGAGACACGAACGGTCTCCAGGCGAGACATGCCGCTGGAGGCGTCGAAGCGAGGAACGCGCATGAACCCGCTGTCGATCACGATCCGGATGCCTTCAATGGTAAGCGAGGTCTCGGCGATGGAGGTCGCCAGCACGATCTTGCGCCTATTCGAAGGGCTGGGGCGTAAAGCGGAATCCTGGGCTGACTGGGGCAGCATGCCAAAGAGCGGTGCGATTGTGACATTCGGGCCAAGGTCAGCATCGTTAAGCAGGGTCTGTGTACGCCGGATCTCGCCCGCGCCGGGTAGGAAGACCAGGATATCGCCTGCGTCGTTTGAAAGGGCCTGGCGAACAGCGGCGACCACACTTTGCACGGACCCTGTACTGCACTGTCTGCCGGAGCGGCCCAGGTAGTGGGTTGTCACCGGGAAGGCTTTCCCCTCGCTGGTGATAAGCGGAGCGTCACCGAGCAACCTGGCCACGGCAGCGCCGTCAAGCGTGGCGGACATGACCAAGATCTTGAGATCCTCACGCAGATTGGCCTGGGTGTCCAGGCAAAGGGTCAACCCCAGATCGGCCTGAAGGCTGCGCTCGTGGAATTCGTCGAAGATAACCGCCATGTAGTTTTCCAGGCCTGGATCGCTCTGCAGCAGGCGCGTAAGGATGCCTTCAGTGATGACCTCGATGCGCGTGTTCATGTCCACGCAGCTCTCCATCCGCATCCGGTACCCTACGCTGTCGCCCACCTTTTCGCCCAGAAGTTCAGACATATAGATAGCAGCGGCGCGAGCCGCCAGACGCCTTGGCTCCAGCATGAGTATGCGCCGGCCCTCAAGCCAGGGCTGTTCCAGCAAGGCCAGCGGCACGCGCGTGGTCTTGCCCGCGCCTGGCGGGGCCTGGAGAACAGCGGCATTATGCGTTGCCAGGGCATCAAGAAGTCTGGGCAACGCCGATTTGATGGGCAATTCTCGTTTTTGCATAACAGCATTATCCTACGCATTTATGTTAACCAGGAAAAGCACTATTGTGCATGACATCACGTTTAGCAATTTAAAAAGGTATTGATATCAAGTTGGAGACCAATGGGAGACAGCGACGGGAGTACCCATAAATAAGTAACTCAAGTTTCGCACCCCTATTAGAGGGATTTAGGGGTAGAAAGTCAATAAAAATGGCAAATAAGATGGTGAAAGGGACTCGCATTTGTGGTATATAAGTTGTTGATAAGACAAACAAAACACCGCAAAGGAGTCCCTTATTATGCATACCACACCGGGCAAAGCGTTCAAAGGAGAAATCGAGGCATATCTGGATAAAGAGGGTCGGATATTTGAGACCAAGATCGACGAAGGCTTTAAGAGGCTTGGATTCAGGACTCAGATGAACAAGGCGAAGATAATCAAGAAGGATGGATATCATGCCTCCCAGATCCTGTTTGTGCTTGTACTTCTGCCCTTGCTGAAGATACGTACTGTTCGTAGCTTCTGCCGAAAGCACCTTGAACAATACACAAGCAGTAGGAAGGACACCTTTTACCGGTTCAAGGCCAGAGGATACCGATGGCGATCGTTTTTGTACTATATCATGAAGGAGATCTGGAAGGTTTTGAAGATTGACGAGACACCTATGGAGGAGAGATGCTTCATAATAGACGATAGCATAATCCCAAAAAGAGGCAGAGCTATTGAGAATGTTTCTTTCGTTCATGATCATACAGTTGGCCGCTCTGTGCTTGGTTATACTGTAGTCGTGCTCGGTCTTTTCACAGGCAAGGGCATGTATGCTCTGGACTTTTCCTATAAATACGGCAAGAAGCGTCACCCGAAGAGTCCTGATGAACGTATAGGAGATGGCCGGAGTATAAGTGGTCAGATGAGCAGGGAAGCCTCTATGTATAGCAAACTTGATCTTGCCCTTATGATGTTGAGAAGGGCAGTGTCTCATGGGATCACCGCAGGGTATGTGCTTTTTGACAGCTGGTATTCCTGGCCGGTATTCATTAGTGCCATCAGGGAAATCAGCAAGGATCTTCATGTTATATGCCGCCTCAAGGATACGAAGGTTAAGTATGGGTATAAAGGAAAGCAGTACCGCCTTAGTGAACTGTACCAGAAGGTAAAACCTTTGTTCAGGAAAGATATCAGAACAGGTCTTCGGATAGCACGGGCAAACGTAACACTGCCTAATACCGGACAGAAAGTTGCCATAATATTTTCAAAAGATTATTGTGAGCCACAGGATAGTGATATCAAAGGGGTTCGAAAAGACAAAGATCCCAAGTGGGTAGCCTTCCTCTCTACTGACATGCATCTTCATGCCTCCACCATAATCAGGAAGTATACAAATAGATGGGCTATCGAGGTATGCTTTAAGGAGAGCAAGCAACTTCTCGAACTCGGCAAGGACCAGAGCAATTCCTTCAATTCCCAGGTATGCGCAACTACATTGAGCTTTCTTAGATATAATCTGCTCGGCTTCCTCAATGAGATCGAGAAATATCCCACAATGGGAGGCCTCTTTGAGCACCTTGCTGAACAATCGGGTATGGTTACCTATGCCCACCGGTTATGGGAGTTCTTCAAAAGCCTGTTCAAACATTCCCTCAAGTGCATCTTCGCGCTATTAAAAATAGAAGATGATTTCTCCCCTTTCATTGACTCCATAGATCAGGCAATCGGCTCTTATCTCACTATTAGGGGGTGCGAAACTTGAGTAAGTAAATAAAAAAGGCTGTGAATGCGTGTAATCTGTGTCAGGTATCGGGTGGTTATCTTTATCCGACCCCAATCGCAATCCGTATAAAACAAAATAAAGCCAAGAGGCCCCACGCGTCTTGGCTTTTATTTGAGAGTATTACTTTTTTCGGCTGAGGCTGTTAATAGAATAATGAATTATCAATGTCAATAGAAAAATGTAATAACATAAAGAAATAAAAAAGAATAATATTGTAATACAAACAGGCTGTGCAAGATAATAAATTGATGATACTCGGCATACCCTGGTCATAGACCTTGTATGTAGATTGGTAGCCTTGATTTAATCAATCTATGTTTTATTATAAACTGTAATATATGGGTTCATAACCCGAACGCTGAAGAGAAGGTTCCGGGCATCTCCAAGACTGTTGGAACCGTAACGCCGGTGGAGTGTGCCAATGTTATTGCCCGGACAGTGCGGCAGCCAAAGCGGAATGTTGTCTACCCGTTTATGCTTCGTATGTACTACTGGAGTGATGCGGTTTGTCCTTGGTTGTCGCGGTGGTTGTTGCATTACACGGGAGCCAGGCGATAGATGCTGCCGGGCAGTTAAAGAACAGCACAAATACTGATCAAACAGGCCTTTTCCCTGTCGCCTCGAAAGGAGCTGGAAACAACCGCTCGATTTTTTCTTGTATTTAAAAAGGCCGGAAAGGAGAGGTCCCATGCCACGTCTGCATGAAATGAATATCGAAGGTCATAAAATCGTTGCCCGGTGTTTTAATGAAGAGAAAAAAGGAATCCCAATTGTATTCATTCATGGGGCAACAACCTCTCTCAATTTTTGGAATTTTTTGCAGGAACCATTTGTCACAGAGAATTTCCGCTGGTTTTCCCTGAGCCTGCCAGGGCATTACCCTTCGACATTCCCTCAAGGCTTTGAGAAAGAGAATTTGACAGCAGATATGCTTACAAAGGTGTTGACAGCAGCCATACGCGAACTGATCCAAGACCATGCCGTAATCCTGGCAGGTCATTCTACAGGAGGATTCTCGGCATTGAGCATTGCCGAGTATGCACCTGAAATCGTACACAGTGTTATCAGCATATCAGGATTTGCCCGAGGCAAATGGACGGGGGTTTTAGGGTTTCTCCAGTGGTTGGCACGCCACGGGAAAATAACCGAGGCAGTCTTCAAGGCCAATCTCAGGATACTTGTCAGTCACCGTATTGTTTATCGTACAGGGATTAGTATATTCGTATCAGACAGGAAAGCACTATACTCTCATCCGTATCTGGAAAAGAGCCTCGATATGCTTTATCCCGATGCCACCGGACTCAATGTTCATGCAATGGCCTGCTACTTTAATCGGATGCCCGATATAGACATTACTGACCGACTATCCCGCATTATTGCCCCGACACTGGCATTGGCAGGTGCAAAAGATCCAACCGTACCCCCTTCTCAGTCATCCGTTATCGCTGAAAAGGTGCCAAACTCCGAATTGGTTTTGTTGGATGGGGCCGGTCATTTGCCGATGATAGAGAGGGAGACACAGTACCGTCAAACCATAACGGGCTGGCTGAAAAAGGTCATGCAATAAAACTGGAACAAAGAGAGTCAGCATAACGGGTGTCAATCCATAATAATTGACGACGAGGTGTATGACTGATTGGTCTGGCCTGGTAAAAATTATTTAGTTGAATATGGTCCCCATGGAATACATTAAATATTCTTTGTTTTGAATCGATTCATCAAACGGTTGCCGCGCATCTGCCAATAGGCGATATTGACCGGGAGCAACATCCTGCTGTCGAAGTTCGGGTTGCCGACCTTCCCGAGGCTCGATAGATAATGCACGTGATCCCCCACGGAAACCGGACACCCTTTGGCAGTGATGTGGCGTGATTTTCTGTTTTTTATACAGTTCCACAGCGTCGAGGTGGTGCGCAGCAGCATATCATTCGTCCTGGTCCGGCCTTCATCAACCTCGCCGGGCGACCTGTATGTGCTTTCAACCTTGACTGGCTGCCCATCTATCTTACCCTCCCAACTGGTGCAGTTGCCTGCAAAGATAACCTTTTCGTCGTCATCCAGGTCAAGGGGTTCATCGACTTCACCAACCACGTACCTGATCTTTTTCATCTCGTGATAGACATTGGGGTAATAAGCTTGAAGGATATGCATGGCCTCCTGAAGTGCTCCCGGGCATCCTCCCCAGCAATAATCCGGGGAGTGTTCTTCGGGAAAGGTTCCCACCGTGCAGGTGACATTCACCCCGTCGCCGAAGTAATCATCGATCCGATCGAATATGAAATGAAAGTTTTTTGTTGCTGCCTGGACATCTTCCAGGGGATAGTCTCCGGAGATCTCGATCTCTTCCAGGTCGATAGGCCCGAAACCACGTCGGCTGGCAAATTGCAGATGAATGATGTCGTGAGGATCAACGTTCACCATATGGCACCCCACTGCATCCACTGCACATGAGTTCGTTCCCATTACAATGGTATTCATGGCAAAGGGGGTAGGGGTAAGCATGGTTCCCTGTCCTGCAATGATGCCATCGATGGCGATAAACCCGGGCTGAATAACCTCCTGAAGATCGGCAATCTTGTGCTCCAGAAACAAATTGTGATCAACCAGTCGATGGCGGTCGTCCTGTAAGCCGATATAGTTTTTTAATCCCAAAGTCATTCTGGACCAGGGGTGGGCTTTGAATTTGGGCAGATTTATAAGGAAATCGCATCGGGCAACCGGTTTTGGGATGAAGATCCTGCTGCGAAGTCTCCCTTGCTTTGTAAGGGTTGCCGGAACCTGTGGCACTTCGTCAAAGTAGTATGGCTTGATGCCATGACGTTTCAAGACATCGAGATACCCCGCATTCTTAAATGCCCACCGCGTGGGAAGGGTTATCCCGCAGCGTTCTCCAACCGCAATCTCGCGTACATCGGTCGCCTTTTCTTTTATGGCCGAGATGGTCGCATCGAGGAATTCCTTGCGGGTAAATGCATTGGGAAACACCTCGGGGTGAGCGATTACGACATTGGGTTTCAACAGGATCTTCCCATGGGGAGTAACACCCAGTTCCTCCATTCCTTCTTTGATGATGCCGGATATTTTATCTGTATCATATTCGTTGCAGCGCATGATTAAAACTTTTGGTTTCATGGCCTGCTCCTTTTATAAAAATCTAATATGAAAAGATAAATTCGGACCAGGGAAAGTCAATATCGAGGAAAACAGAAAGAAAGGTTATGGATGATAACTAAGGAGGTCAGGTCAAAAGCGCCGGTAAAAGCCGGTAAAGATTAAAGGTTGCAAGTCCCTGCGTAGAAAAGGCCAGCGACCAGCTAGTGCCCCGAGTCATGCGTCGGCATTCCGTAAGGGAGACGGCTCATTCAACAATGTTTTATTAACTTAACTGTGCTGTAAATAATGAGACATAATGATAAAGCGTGTGATAAAAAAAGATTGATCGTAATGCGGGTGCCCTATATGAATCGTTAAACTCTGGCACTTTATTCCTCTTTTTTTATATAATATTCCATCCTATGTGCGCAAGGTTTTCACCAGGTCCATGAGTTTTTCCACGTAGATTCCTCTCTTGTATAGTGGGGTGGGATCTGAAATATATGCGGCCAGATTGTCTTCAAAGGCGGGTTTGTCTGTGTTGATGTAGAATATACCCAATGGAAATCTGTCGGTTTCGATTGCCCTTTTGAATGCAGCCTCCCTGTCCGAGGGGTCGTGATCGCTGTCGAGATAGTATGTATGCTCTTTGTGCCACTGATAGGTGTTTACCCGGTTAAAAGATACGCAGGGTTGGAAGATATCGACGAGAGCATAACCCTTATGGATAATGGCCTTTTTCAGCATATCCGTTGTCTGCTTGACATCGCCTGCAAAGGCCCTGGCAACAAAAGAGGCATTTAGCGATATGGCCACGGAGATCGGATTAAACGGCTCGAGATGAACACCGTCGGTCTGAATCGGTGTTGTAAATCCTATCTGACTGGTGGGCGATGCCTGCCCCTTGGTCAGGCCATAGACCATGTTATTGTGTACGATATTGGTGATATCGGGGTTTCTCCTGATCGTATGGATGAAGTGGTTGCCTCCCTCGCCGTACATGCACCCGTCCCCGCTTTCGGCAATGAGTGTCAGCCCGCGGTTCGCTGCTTTGATAGCTGTTGCTACAGGCAGACTCCTGCCGTGCAGGCCGTTGAAATAGTGGACATCTATATATTGCGGTGTCTTGGCCGCCTGACCGATCCCGGATACGAACACCACGGAATGTTCATCCAGGTCTAGCTGCGTCAGTGAGGCCTTGAGGGCCTCCAGTATCTTGAAATTTCCGCATCCCGGACACCAGGCAATGTCTATCGCGTGATCGAAATCATATTCTGCACCCATGAAACACCCCTTTAGCGGATGTCCTTGACGACATCGAAGATGTCTTCGGGCATGACAGGCATGCCGCCGTATCTGAGGACCTTTGCGTCGAATTCCACCCCGGTGAAAAACCTGATCAGCTTGCCGAATTGCGAGGTGGCATTGTTTTCGACAATGATCTTTTTATCTGCCTTATCCAGGTATGCTTCAATATCCCTGGATAAGGGATAGATTTGGGAAAAATGTAAAAAGGCGATATCGTCTCTGCCGAGCATGTCAAGGGCCTCTCTTATGGCATGGTATGTGGACCCCCATCCCATTATGAGATATCGATAGTCCTTCGGGCCGGTAAATGAAGGCGGTAGGATCTCGCTATCAAGTGCTACGATCTTTTTAAGCCTTTTTTCGACCATGTCTTCTCTGGTCTGCAGATCTTCGGTAATAAAGCCGGATTCGTCATGTTCATCGCTGTCCACCCTGACCCGGCCGACGCCGAAACCCGGTATTCCGCGCGGAGAGATGCCGTCGTCGGTGAATGCATAGCGCCTGTATCCTTTTTGAGTTTTGACAATATAGTGTTGGTCGAGCACCATGGTTGCATCGATATCTTTTGCAATATACCTGGATTCAAGGAAGTACTGATCCGTAAGGATGAATACCGGTACCTGGTATTTGTCAGCAAGGTAAAAGGCGTGCCTGGTCAAGAAAAAACCCTGTTCAATGGTCCCGGGGGCAAGGATAACCCTGGGGAATTCACCATGGCCTGAATAGAGCACGTGTTCGAGGTCTGCCTGCTCGGTCCGCGTAGGCAGGCCGGTTGCCGGGCCGGGCCGTTGCCCTACGTGGATAACAAGGGGAGACTCTATACACCCGGCCAGGCTGAGCCCTTCGACCATAAGGGCATATCCGCCCCCGGATGTTGTTACCATGGCTCTTCCCCCTGCATACCATGCGCCCATTGCCATGTTTATTGCAGATATCTCATCTTCGGCCTGTTCTACGACTACCCCGAATTCCTCGGCCTTTTCGGCAAAGAAAGAAAGCACGGCTGTTGAGGGTGACATGGGGTAGGAGGAAACGAAATTGCAACCGCCTGCAAGCCCGCCCAGGCCAACGGCATTGATCCCGTTTAAAAGCAGTTCTTGTTTGGCGTCTTTTGAGCGTTCAATATTGATGGATGCCTGTCCGGGTTTTAAAAGTCTTGTACCTGCTTCATATCCTATCTGCGCTGCCGTGAGATTTCTTAGGATATCTTTTTGATCACCTGCTGAAAAAAGGTCTTTGACCATGTCTGCCATCAGCTGTTTTTCAATGTAGAACAGGCCGGAAAAGACCCCGAGGAGAATGACATTCGTGTAGATCTCGCCGCCCGAACGCTTTACCATCTCAGGCATCGGCATTTCGATAACGGGATAGTGTCCCTTGAGATAGTCGGCATCTATATGGTCCTTCTGGCCGATGATCACGGTCTCATTGGTTATCCTGTCGTGAAATCGTTCCATGGCGCCGACACGGATAGGCACAAAGATGTCTATTCTCTTCAGATACGCAGCCACAGGCATGGATGAAACGCGAATCTGCGTAGAGTTGTTCCCCCCACGGATACGGGACATGAACTCGCTGTAGGAGTATACATGATAGCCGGAAAGCTTGAAGAGCTTCATCATGAGTGTCTCGAGGGTCTGCAGCCCCTGGCCGGCCTCCCCGGAAAATACGACGGACACGTCACTCATTGGCCTGAATACCATAACATTAAAAATAATCCGGGTGATGAGAGAGTCAACAGGGCAACCTCGTATTTGCGGGATGAACCGCAGGCTGCATCAAATTCGTATCAAAACAATATTTTGCATTTATCAAGTTTGCCTTTAATATTTATAGATGTCCTCATACATAGACCATATAGATTGTAATTTGTTAAAAAGGAGGATGAGATAAACAATATGAAGATCGGTATTGTCGGTGCCGGGCTTGTCGGTGGAACCTGCGCATATTCACTCGTAATGCGCGGCATAGGGCGCGAGGTAGTCCTGGTCGATGCAAACAGAAAGATGGCCGAGGCGCAGGCAAACGACATCTTTCACGCTGTCCCCTTTTCACACCCGCTTCGGGTAGTACCCGGTGAATATTCAGACCTTACCGGAAGCCATGTAGTAGTCGTGGCAGCAGGGGTCAGCCAGAAACCCGGCGAGACAAGGATCGAACTGCTTGGACGTAACCTTTCGATATTTAAAACCATCACTCGGCAGATCCTCGAACACGCATTGGATACCATTATTGTGGTTGCCACAAACCCTGTTGATATCATGACTCATATCACGTCCTGTTATGCCCGTGACTTTCAGATGAATTCCATCCGGATAATCGGGTCGGGAACCATGCTGGATACAGCACGTTTCAGGACCCTGCTCGGTAACCATCTCGGGGTCGACCCGCAGCATATTCACGGCTATGTCATCGGCGAACACGGCGATACCGAGGTCCTGGCCTGGTCCGCGGTCATGGTGGGTGGAATGACCCTGGAGGATTTCTGCTGTCAGCAAGGCTGTAAAATCGATAAAGCCACGAGAAATGATATCGATCAAAAGGTGAGAAATGCCGCATACCAAATCATAGAAGGCAAGGGTGCAACATACTACGGGATCGGTAGCGCCCTTGCACGCATCATCGATGTAATAATCCACGACCAGCGCGCCATACTCACGGTGTGCGCGCCTCAGTCCCGGGTGGAAGGCGTGCCGGATGTAACCCTTTCACTCCCCCATATCCTCGGTGGGGAAGGCATCATCTCTAGGCTCGAGATCCCGCTCTCAGAAGATGAACACAGACTGCTTGGCAGCTCTGCAGGCGCCATCCGAAAGACCCTGGACGGACTGGAACATCTTAAGGACTGACTTCTCCGGGCAAACTGTCGGGATTTTATATTTGTTTCTGGAACCTCACATGAAAACTGCGCGGCCTTATTGGACCATGAATGATGGGTAATCATTAATAAATACTGATATTTCAGATTGTTGTGCTAATCCAACAATGAATCCAGATTAATGCCTTGACTAATGCCTGCTTGTGCTTACTATGCATAATATTAAATATAGCATCTTATTATGCTGTAAATAAGAATATGTCCTAAGATTAACATCCATTTAATACCTATTTGTCTTTTGAATTCCAAATTGAAATCAGGAATATAAAAATGTTTTCATGGAGGAAATCTTATGAAAATAAACGAGAATTATAAGAAAGCAGGTAACTTCACGAGATATAAACCCTTTTTGAGAATCAAAGGTAATGGTGTGTTTAAGAAAAAGATAAAAGAGACTATATGCTTATTAATCTATCTTATTTTGATTGTCTTGCTTTATGCACCTGCTGTCGGTGCTTTTTCAAATAATATCAATAATGATGAGGCCGGTTTTGAGGCAGATCCTTACTGTTGGTACGAATTCGGGGTGCAGAAAAAGGTGTGGAGGGCAATGGATGAGATTGCTGTATTTAAGGGTCGAGTTTATGAGGTGCAGGAAAACATTGACATTTTAACACGGCAGATACATCCTAATGCTGTAGTATCTGAAAATGATTCCCTTTACTTTATACTGAAATTACCTGAATTCTCGGAATGGAAATCAGTATCGGAAAGGATTGATTTGGTAGGTCAAGCAGGCTCAATAGCTCGAGCAAGCCCGGTTTTTTATAAGGCAAAAAATCGAGACCCTAAACTTAGATACGTACTTACCGGAAAAATCATTGTTCAATTTACTCCAAACACCTCCGCATCCAATATTAAAAGTGTTGAGGATAAGTATGGACTGAAAATAGCTAGGACTTATTCCTTTGCCCAAAACACCTTTCTATATGAGGTGGCTGATGTGATGAGCTCCATCCAGGTTGCAAATGATATATATGAGAATGAAGATGTGAACTATTCTTATCCAAACTGGCTCCGGGCTGTATCTTTTGATGAATTTCCGGATGATCCATTGTTCCCAGACCTTTGGAATTTATACAATAATGGTCAGGGTTTCGGCACTCCCGGTGAAGATGTTAATATTACTGTTGAAGGGGACTGGGGTATGTTCAAAGGGTCATATGACGAGGTGATTGCAATAGTCGAATTTTCAGGAGTCGAGATCTCCCATGAAGATCTCTCGGAGAATATACGAATTGATCTTTGCTGGGATTTTCTGGGAGATGACCTGGACCCAAGCCCTGAGGCTGAAGATGATAATCATGGAACCGCATGTGCAGGGATAGCAGCTGCCAGGGGCTTTAATCTCTTTGGGAGTAACAGGTTCTGCACCATGGGCTTCTTTAGTTGGAATAAAGACTACAAAATTGCTAGACGATAATATATATTCTCAAGCATTAACACTCCACAATCAGGAAATTGATATATACAACAACAGTTGGGGACCACCTAATTTGATAGTATTAGGGCCAGGGCCGCTTTTATTAGATGCACTAAAAGACGGTGTTGTAAACGGCCGACAAGGATTGGGGTGTATATATGTGTTTACTGCGGGGAATGCTGGTGAAATGCCTTCCAATGATAACTCTAACAATAACGGCTACGCAAATTCGCGCTATACGATCGCTGTTGCAGCATCTACAAATTATGGTGAACACGCTGGCTATTCTGAAGAAGGTGCAAACATCCTTATAAATGCGCCGTCGAATGGTGGTTCATTGGACATAACCACTACAGACCGAACCGGAACATCGGGATATGATCCCGGCAACTATACCTCCACTTTTGGAGGTACCTCGGCAGCAGCACCTCTGGTTTCAGGGATAATTGCATTAATGCTTGAAGCCAACCCTGATCTTACATGGCGGGAGGTACAACATATACTTATCCGAACAGCTTTTCAAAACGACCCAGATGATGAGGGCTGGTCAATAAATGGCGCCGGTTACCATGTCAATCACAAATATGGTTTTGGACGTATAGATGCACTCGCTGCGATCGATACTGCGCTTGCCTGGACTCCATTGAATCCTGAAATTTTAACAGAGGGGTCATCTCAACCCAATCTTGCCATTCCGGACAACGATCCAATGGGTGTTTCCGATGATATAACTATCTCAGATGAGATGACGGTTGAATATGTAGAGATATATTTTACCTCGGATCACCCTTGGGGGATGACGGATCTTGAAATCACCCTGATCTCTCCTGGCGGCACAGAAAGTATCCTGTCTGAGAGGCAACAAGGAGTCCAGGGAGGATCCGAAGCAGGGCTATATACATATAATAACTGGTCGTTTGGAAGTGTCCGGCATTACGGGGAGACCTCTCAAGGTGTATGGACACTTGAAGTGAAGGACATATGGGAATTAGCTGACGGCATTTTCGAGTTCTGGGGCCTGAAGATATACGGGAGGAGTGAAAACGGCAATAATGCCCCTGAGCTTGCAGACGGTGCAGTGAATCCAACCAGCGGTGATCCATCGACTGATTTCACGTATACGGTGCGCTACAATGATGAGGACGGAGACATTCCTGCTGAGAGGGATGTGTTCATAGACGGGTCAGGGCATTCGATGATCCTGACTGGTGGATCGGAATCAAACGGTACTTACACGTACACGACCACGCTGTCAGCGGGCAGCCATGAATATTATTTTTCATTTACCGACGGTAATGGAGGGACGGCGAGGTTTCCT
>Ga0272441_10001634_pt1 | contig 47392 bp, 35 predicted proteins | sample SSMProp6N_FD_193582 | JGI IMG/M metagenome (GOLD analysis project Ga0272441, IMG submission 193582) | Marine sediment archaeal communities from Little Sippewissett salt marsh, Falmouth, MA, United States - SSM-Prop-6N | ecosystem: Environmental > Aquatic > Marine > Wetlands > Sediment ... | reverse complement strand
CATCATCACGCCGTTACAGGACGCCGACGTTGCCGGACACCCCAGTGCCATGCTGCTGCAGCAGCTGAAGCATTCCTGCCGGCGCCTGATCGTTGACGGCCCGAATTGTGTGATCGGATGTCTTCCGGATCATTCGCTTTTCATGGTGCAGGACCGAAAAAAACTCAGGCCCGGAGTGGTGGGGGGTAAACCGGGACAGTATGCGTTTTCTTCTGAAATCTGCGGTTTGGATTTCGCGATCCCGGATCGTGATAAAAGCAAGGATTTTCAACCCATGCATCTGGATACCGTCGTGGTCGGTCCGGATCGTCAGGAGGTAAAAATATGTTGTCAAACTCAACCATTACACCTTCCACGCTGAGCATCAAGGACCTGCACTGGCAGGTCCTGTGGGATAAGGACAGGTGCACGCTGTGCGGTCAGTGCTGCGCCGTATGCCCGGTGAATGCCATTGAACTGGGAACGTTCAGAAAACGAACGGTCAACGTGTCGTTTGGTCTGCAGCAGACGCCGGTCAATGATTTCAGCCTGTATCACGGCATCCGACAGCGGACGGACCCGGCTTACGCGTGTGTCGGGTGCGGGATGTGCTCCATGGTATGTCCCAATGACGCCATTATTCCGGTCAAAAACGATGAGGCCGACAAAGCCCGGCTCCATGTGGATCGGGGTGGTCAGCCCCGTCGCAGAGGAGGACGTCGGAATAATTCCGAAAGCCTTCTGGACCAGATCAAGTTTATCCGGATTTCCATGCTGACAGATCCGGCCCTGGATGCCGGACGCCATGAATTCGAAATGCGAACCCTGCTCGGCAGGGTGCTCCCTCCCGAGGAAAATATTCAGTTTATCAAAGAAAACGGGTGGATTCCTCCGGTTCGCGAAATTTATCCTCTGGTGATCGGCGGTATGTCGTTCGGAGCGTTGTCTCCCAATATGTGGGAAGGCCTGCAGCTGGGCGTGGCGTATCTGAACGAGGAGCTGGGCATGCCCGTCCGGATCTCCACCGGTGAAGGCGGCTGCCCCCCGCGGCTGCTCCGTTCCAGATTTTTGAAGTACGTCATTCTTCAGATCGCCAGTGGCTATTTCGGATGGGATGAAATCATTCACGCCATTCCCGAGATGAAGGAGGATCCCTGCGCTGTGGAAATCAAATACGGGCAGGGCGCCAAACCCGGAGACGGCGGACTGCTCATGTGGCATAAGGTGAATCAGCTCATCGCGGCGATTCGCGGGGTGCCGCCCGGCGTGAGCCTGCCCAGTCCCCCGACGCATCAGACCCAGTACTCTATTGAAGAGTCTGTAGCCAAAATGATCCAGTCCATGTGTATGGCCTGGGGATTCAGGGTGCCGGTATATCCCAAAATTTCTGCCAGTTCGACATCGTCAGCGGTGCTCAACAATCTGACCCGGAACCCGTACGCCGCCGGTTTGGGAATTGACGGTGAAGACGGCGGCACGGGGGCGGCCTACAACGTTTCCATGAACCACATGGGCCATCCGATTGCAAGCAACCTTCGGGACTGTTACCTGAATCTGGTCAAGATCGGCCGGCAGAATGAAATTCCACTCGTTGCTGGGGGCGGTGTCGGTAAAAACGGAAATCTGGCGGCAAATGCCGCGGCCCTGATCATGCTGGGCGCCAGTGCCGTTCAGGTCGGCAAATATGTCATGCAGGCCGCGGCCGGATGTCTGGGCTCGGAAGCCGACCGATGCAATATCTGCAATATCGGACGATGTCCCAAAGGCATTACGTCCCAGGAGCCCCGACTGTACCGGCGGCTGGATGTCGATAAGGTGGCCGAGCGGGTCGTGGATCTGTTTTTAAGCTTTGATACGGAATTGAAAAAAATCATTGCGCCGCTCGGCCGGTCGACCTCCCTGCCCATCGGCATGTCCGATGCGCTGGGTATCGGTGACGTCAATGCGGCCGAACGACTCAATATCAAATATGTAGTGTAAGGGGATTAGGATGGTGGAACAAGCAGCAGATCAAAAACACTGTTTTTCAATATCGGGACGCCGGGACGGAAAACGACTGGATTCCCGGAATCTGGAAGCCCTGATCCAGGAGGCCGTCGAACGCGGGTACCGGAATATCCGGGTGGACGCATACGGACAGCACGGCATCGGCGGTCGGCTCTGGAAAGCCGGAACCGATCCGGTACATATCCGGGTCGAAGGCCATAGCGGTCAGAGACTGGGTTCCATGGGGTTCCCTCATACGACCATCGAGGTCATGGGACCGGCATCGGATGATGTCGGGTGGCTCAACGCCGGGGCTGAGATCATTGTTCACGGGAATGCCGGTAACGGCGTGGTCAACGGCATGGCGCAGGGAATCGTATCCGTGGCCGGCAATATCGGCGCCCGGGGCATGACCATGACCAAACAGAATCCCCGGTTTGCCCCGCCGCAGTTATGGGTGCTCGGATCGGCGGGGGATTATTTCGGAGAGTTCATGGCCGGCGGCGTTGCGGTTATATGCGGCGTCGATCCCCAGAACGCCGATAACATTCTGGGCTATCGTCCGCTGGTGGGAATGGTGGGCGGCCAGGTTTTTTTCAGGGGCCCTCATGCCGGATTCAGTGAGAAGGACGCCAGACAGATATCCATTTCGGATGATGACTGGTCCTGGCTGATGAGACGTCTGGACCGGTTTCTGAAAAAGATCGGGCGAAGCGAACTGTTTGAAATGCTTTCCGACAGATCTCAGTGGCAGCTCATCACGGCTCGATCGCCTCAGGAAAAAGCCACGACCGGTCGCCGTTCCATGACGTCTTTCCGAAAAGACACTTGGGACCGGGAGCTGGGAAGCGGCGGATTGGTCGGTGATTTGACCCATTTGGACCGAAGCCCGGTCCCGGTGATTACCACAGGCGATCTCCGGCGGTTTGTGCCGGTGTGGGAAAATCGACTGCACCTGGCGCCGTGCGAAGCCGCCTGCCCTACGGGTATGCCGGTGCAGCAGCGCTGGGCGCTGATCCGCGAAGGGCGGGTGGATGAAGCCGTTGATCTGGCTCTGGCCTATACCCCGTTTCCGGCCACGATATGCGGATACCTCTGTCCCAACTTGTGTATGCAGAATTGTACCCGTCTGGGAGCCGGTATGCCGGCCATCGACGTGACCCGACTGGGTCAGGCAAGCCGTAACGCGGCGTTACCCGAATTTTCGACGCTCAGCGGGAAAAAAGTGGCGGTGATCGGCGGCGGGCCGGCCGGAATTTCCATTGCCTGGCAGCTGCGGCGATACGGCCATGAAGCGACTGTATTGGATCCGTCCCCGGAACTGGGCGGAAAATTATCGGCGGCCATTCCCGGCAGCCGGATTCCGCAGGAAGTGCTGGCATCCGAACTGGATCGGATACGCAGCGTAATTCCCCATGTTCAGCTCAAGCAGCGTCTGGAGCGTGAGGATGTCGAAAAACTGCGGGAAGAATACGATATTCTGGTATTTGCCGGAGGCGCTCAGAAACCCCGAATCCTGCCGGTGCCGGGCAGGGAGCGAATGGTTCCGGCCCTGGAGTTTCTTTCCGGTGCCAAGGCGGGTAAGGTCAATCCCGGCAAACGGGTGGTGATTATCGGTGCCGGAAATGTGGGATGTGACGCAGCGACCGAAGCGCATCGGTTCGGCGCCGAGGACATTACCCTGATCGATGTGCAGGAACCCCTGTCATTCGGAAAAGAGCGAGATGCCGCGGAAAACATCGGGGCCCGGTTTCGCTGGCCGTGTTTTACAAAGGAAATCACGGACGCGGGGGTTGTGTTGACGTCCGGTGAAGTGCTGCCGGCCGATACGGTCATCATCTCCATCGGCGATGTGCCCGATATCGATTTTCTGCCGGAAACCGTGGCCGTCGAGCGCGGTTTCGTCAAGGTCGACGAACATTACCGGACAACGGATTCCCGCATATTTGCGGTCGGGGATATGGTCCGCCCCGGTCTGCTGACCGATGCCGTCGGCTCCGGGCGACACGCCGCCGCGGCGATTCATGACACTCTCAACGGCCGGCGCCCGGTGTCTTCCGACCGCCGTGTGATCGATAAAAGCCGGGTGACGACGGCGTATTTCGATCCCCGGATCATCCGTTTTGACGATCTGGAACAATGTTCATCGCAGTGTTCGTCCTGCGGCACCTGCCGGGATTGCGGCCTGTGTATTGAAATCTGTCCGCAGACAGCCATCCGTCGAATTGAAACCCCGGACGGTGAATTCGAGATGCGGGTCGACGAAGATCGATGCATCGGATGCGGATTCTGCGCCGACGCCTGCCCGTGCGGAATCTGGAACCTGGTGGAAAACGCGTCCCTGGGGTAAGGTGCCGGGGGCATCGGCCGGTTTCATGCTGATGAAGATATAGCAGATATTATATATTTACCGCCCGCTTCGCTCGAGACGCAGAGAGCACAGAGTCCCGAAACGGTGTTGTTGGCCTCTGCGATCTCTGTATCTCGAGAGAGCGCAGCGAACGGGCGGTAGAGAATAAAAGAGATTTTTTTAAAAGGAATTCTATGAATATTGGGTTGCGGGCATACCCCGCCTTGGGAAATACCTGATATTTTCTATTGATGAATCTGTGAAATGTATTATGGTAGGCGCGGTCATTACGGAGTGAACATGTTCGGCATACGGGGGAATTACATATCATGAAAGCATTACTGGCATTGGAAGACGGTCGTTCTTTTGAATGCCGCAGCTTTACCGGACCGGGTGAAACATACGGGGAAGTGGTGTTCAATACCGGCATGAGCGGATATCAGGAAGTGCTGACCGATCCGTCCTACAATGGGCAGATGGTGACCATGACCTATCCGCTGATCGGTAATTACGGCGTCAATGACGAGGACGTCGAGTCGGACCGCGTTCAGCCGGCGGCCCTGCTGATGAGAGAATACCAGGATGCCTACAGCAATTTTCGAGCTGTCGGATCACTGGGAGATTACCTTGAAAAATACGGAATTCTCGGCATCGATCAATTGGACACCCGGGCCCTGACCCGGCATATCCGAACCGGCGGTGCCATGCGGGCCCTTATCTCCACGCAGGACCTGGACCCGGCATCTCTGGCCCGGCGGGTTCGGGACGTGCCGTCCATTGTAGGACAGGACCTGGTCCGGACCGTGACGACGTCCGAACCTTACCGGTGGATGGACGGCAAACCGGTTGCCTGCACGGCGTCAGAGATTGATTCCGGCAAAGATATATGGAAACTCAGAGGTTCCCGGCATTTGGTCCTCGCGTTTGATTTCGGCATCAAGTACAATATTCTCAGGTGCCTGGAACGGGCCGGCTGTGAAGTGATTGTCGTGCCGGCATCCACGTCGGCGGATCAGGTGAAGTCACTGGAACCGGACGGCATTTTCCTGTCCAACGGCCCTGGCGATCCCGAGCCGGTCGGCTATGCCGTGGACACGATTCGCGGGCTTCTGGGTTACCGGCCCCTGTTTGGTATCTGCCTCGGCATTCAGTTGCTGGGCCTGGCCCTGGGCGGGAAAACCTACAAGTTGAAATTCGGGCACCGGGGCGCCAACCAGCCGGTAAAAAACCTGCAGACCGGGAAAGTGGAAATTACCTCTCAGAACCATGGATTTGCCGTGGATATCGACAGCATCCGGGACCATGATGTCGATATCACCCACGTTAATTTAAACGATGGTACTCTTGAAGGGTTTCGTCATCGAACGTTTCCCGTGTTTGCCGTTCAGTACCATCCCGAAGCGTCCCCCGGACCGCACGATGCCGACTATCTGTTTGAGAAATTTACCGGACTCATGAAGCAAGTCTGATTATCTCGATTGAATTATCAGCTATCAGCTAACCGCCAACAGCTAAAGGCACTCATGCCCAGACGAACCGACATACAGAGCATTTTGATTATCGGCGCCGGACCGATCGTTATCGGTCAGGCCTGTGAATTTGATTACTCGGGGACCCAGGCCTGCAAGGCCCTCAAGGAAGAAGGCTACCGGGTCATCCTGATCAACAGCAATCCCGCCACCATCATGACCGATCCGGAGACGGCCGATTGCACCTATATCGAACCGGTCACGGCCGAGACGGTCGCCCGCATCATCGAAAAGGAACGGCCCGACGCTATTCTGCCGACCCTTGGGGGGCAGACCGGACTCAATACCGCCGTTGAAACAGCCGAAGCCGGTGTGCTGGATGCCTTTGGTGTCGAGATGATCGGCGCCAACCTGGAATCGATCCGAAAAGCCGAGGATCGTGAGCGATTCAGGGCCGCGATGCACGCGATCGGTCTGCGAATCCCGGAAAGCGGAATCGCCACCGGCATGGAAGAGGCCCGCCGGATTGCCCGGGACATCGGGTACCCGATCATTGTCCGCCCCAGTTTTACGCTCGGCGGTACCGGCGGCGGCGTGGCCTATAATCCCGAAGATCTCGAGCAGCTGGCCCGTGCGGGACTGGATGCCAGCCTCATCCGCCAGGTCATGCTGGAACAGTCCGTGCTGGGCTGGAAGGAATACGAGCTGGAGGTCATGCGCGACTGCAACGACAATGTGGTTATCGTCTGCTCCATCGAGAACATGGACCCCATGGGCATTCATACCGGTGACAGCATTACCGTGGCCCCGGCCCAGACCCTCACCGATCGGGAATACCAGCAGATGAGAGATGCGTCCATTGCGATCATGCGGGAAATCGGTGTGGATACCGGCGGCTCCAATGTCCAGTTTGCCGTGAATCCGGCCGACGGTGAACTGATCGTGGTGGAAATGAATCCCCGGGTGTCGCGAAGTTCGGCCCTGGCGTCCAAGGCCACGGGCTTTCCCATTGCCAAAATCGCCGCCAAGCTGGCCGTGGGCTATACCCTGGATGAAATTCCCAACGACATTACCGGCCGGACCCTGGCATCGTTTGAGCCGACGCTCGATTACTGCGTGGTGAAAATCCCGCGCTGGACATTTGAAAAATTTCCGGAAACGCCGGATTATCTGACCACTTCCATGAAATCGGTGGGAGAAACCATGGCCATCGGCCGGACGTTCAAGGAAGCCCTTCAAAAAGGGCTGCGGTCTCTGGAGATCGGTCGCTTCGGCCTGGGGGCGGACGGGACGAATTCAGACGACGATCGGGTGCTGCCTCGCAACGAGATTGAGCAGAAACTGGCCATGCCCAATTCCCGGCGGATATTCTACCTTCGTCATGCCCTGCGCGCCGGTATGACACCGGCCGAAATACATGCGCTGACCGCCATCGACCCGTGGTTTCTGTATCAACTCCGGCAGATTGTCGATGCGGAACAGGTCCTTCGTGAACGGGATGAGCTGGATCATGACCGTTTACGGCAGGCCAAGTCACTGGGATTTTCCGATATTCAGCTGGCGCATCTGACCGGAACGACCGAGGAGAATATCCGGCAGCGTCGCCAACGGGCGGGCATCCGTCCGGTATACAAACTGGTGGATACCTGCGCCGCCGAATTTGAGGCGGCCACGCCCTATTATTACTCCACGTATGAAACCGAATGCGAAGCCCGCGTGACCGATCGGAAAAAAGTGATGATCCTGGGCGGTGGGCCCAACCGGATCGGCCAGGGCATTGAATTTGATTACTGCTGCTGCCATGCATCGTTTGCGCTGCGGGAAGAAGGTATTGAAAGTATCATGGTCAACAGCAATCCCGAGACGGTCAGCACCGATTACGATACATCGGACAAACTCTATTTCGAGCCCCTGACCCGGGAAGACGTCCTGCATATTGTGGAGACGGAGCAGCCCGACGGCGTGATCGTCCAGTTCGGGGGGCAGACCCCGCTGAATCTGGCAACTTCGCTGGCAGAGGCCGGTGTGCCGATTCTGGGCACCCGGCCCGAAAGCATCGATCAGGCCGAAGACCGGGAACATTTCCAGGCCATGCTGAAAAAACTGGGCCTGATGCAGCCCCCCAACGGCACGGCCCTGTCGATCGAGGAAGCGCTTGCCGTGGCTGACGGCATCAGTTATCCCGTGATTGTCCGGCCGTCGTTTGTGCTGGGCGGACGGGCCATGAAAATCGTGTATGATCCGGAGGAGCTGAAAAATTTTGCCCGGCTGGCCATGGAGGCATCTCCCGGGCATCCCGTGCTGATCGATAAATTTCTGGCAGAAGCCGTGGAGGTGGATGTGGATGCCGTTTCCGACGGAACCGACACGGTCATCGGCGGTATCATGGAGCACATCGAAGCGGCCGGGGTCCACTCCGGAGACTCGGCCTGCATGCTGCCGCCCTACAGCATCAGCCGACCCATGTGCGGGGAAATCGCCGCGGCAACGAAAGCCATGGCAGCTGAACTGAACGTGGTGGGCCTGATGAATGTCCAGTATGCCATCAAGGACCGGCAGATCTATGTGATCGAAGTCAATCCGCGGGCGTCCCGGACGGTGCCCTTTGTCAGCAAGGCGACCGGCGTGCCGCTGGCGAAACTGGCCACAAAAGTCATGCTGGGCAGGACCCTTCGGGAGCTTGGATTCATTGAAGAAAAAATCCCGTTCCATATCGCGATCAAGGAAGCGGTCCTGCCGTTTAACCGGTTTCCGGACGTGGACACCCTGCTGGGACCGGAGATGAAATCCACCGGTGAGGTGATGGGGATCGATACGGACATCGGGGCGGCGTTTGCCAAGGCCCAGCTGGGAGCCGGTCAGAATCTGCCGACGCCCGGTGGGACCGTATTTATCAGCATTCAGGACATCGATAAGGAAAAAATAATCGCATCGGCGACTCAGTTTCAGAACCTGGGATTGAATATTCTGGCTACCGAGGGCACCTCGCGCTTTCTCAGCTCTCAGGGCATTGCCAATACCATGATCAAAAAAGTATCCATGGGGCGGCCGCACGTGATCGATGCAATCAAAAACGGCGAGATCGATCTGATCATCAATACCGGCAGCGGAAATGAGCCCCGTAAGGACGGGTACATGATTCGCCGGGCAGCCATTAAATTCAATATTCCCTATGTGACCACGACGGCGGGTGCCATGATCATGAGCCGGGCCCTCAAAGCCCGGGCGCAGAACCCGTTGTCCATAAAATCAATTCAGGAGTATCACCATCATCATGTTTGATTTGGATAAACCCCGAGAGGCCTGCGGGCTGTTTGGAATTCATGACCACCCGGAGGCAGCCCGACTGACCTATTTCGGGCTTTACGCCCTGCAGCACCGGGGCCAGGAGAGCGCCGGCATCGCGGTGGCGCGGGAAAACAGCATTCAGGCGCATAAAGGCATGGGACTGGTTTCCGATGTGTTTGATCACGGGCATCTGGACCAGTTGCAGGGCGGCAGCGCCATCGGTCATGTGCGCTATTCCACCACGGGCAGTTCCATTCTGTCCAATGCACAGCCGTTTGCGGTCCATCACCGCAGTAATTTTTACGCCGTGGCCCACAACGGCAATCTGGTCAATGCCCATATTCTGAAAAACGAACTGGAAGAAAGCGGCTCGATCTTTCAGACGACCATGGACAGTGAGGTGTTTCTGCATCTGCTGGTGCACTATATGAAACACGGACTGGAAGCGGCGCTGATGAAATCGGCCGGCCGGCTGCAGGGGGCCTTTTCGATGGTGGTGCTTACCAGCGACGGCAGACTTGTCGGCATCAAGGACCCCAACGGGTTCCGGCCGCTGTGTCTCGGAAAACTCAACGACCGCTATGTGCTGGCATCGGAAACCTGCGCCCTGGATCTGGTCGAGGCCGAATTCATCCGGGAACTGGAGCCCGGTGAAATCGTGATTATTGACAACAGCGGGATCAAGTCTTTGCGCCTTCCGACGGCCGCCCGTAAATCGTTCTGCATATTTGAATTTATCTATTTTGCACGGCCGGACAGTACGATCTTCGGCCGGAATGTCTACCTGACCCGAAAAGCCCACGGACGCCGTCTGGCACAGGAAGCGCCGGTCGAGGCCGATCTGGTCATGCCGTTCCCGGATTCGGGAACGTATGCGGCTTTAGGGTATTCCGAAGCATCCGGGATTCCGTTTGAGATGGGAATGATCCGGAATCACTACGTGGGCCGGACGTTTATTCAGCCGAGTCAGAACATGCGCGATTTCAGCGTTCGGGTCAAGCTCAACCCGGTCAAGGAACTGCTCAGGGGCAAGGACATTATCATCATTGAGGATTCCATCATTCGGGGGACCACGGTCCGAACCCGTGTCAAGGCCCTTCGGGAGCTGGGCGTCCGAAAGGTGCATATGCGGGTCAGCGGACCGCCGCACCGGTTTCCCTGTCATTACGGCATCGATTTTTCCTCCAAGGGGGAGCTGATTGCCGCCGGCATGTCGGTTGACGAACTGACACGTCACCTGGGCCTGGATTCCCTGCATTACCTGAGCCTGGAAGGGCTGCTGGCCTCTACCGGCATCGACGATCCGGAGGCGCATTTCTGCAAGGCGTGCTTTGACGGAAAATACCCCGTGGCCTTTGACCAATGCCTGAGCAAGGATTGCCTCGAGCGAAGATAATTTACAACCGGATGGGTTGAATCAAAAAAACGCCCCGTTCCTTCAGTGGAACGGGGCGTTCATGTTTTTATCGGTTTTTCAAACCCGGCAAGTGAGGCCCTCAAGGCCCGAAGGGCCGCCCCTCAAGCGAAGCGAGCCTCAAGCCGCGCAGCGGCGCTCGCATTTTAAATATCGTAATACAGGTAAAACTCATGGGGATGCGGGCGAAGGTTGACCGGGGCAACCTCGTTTTTCATTTTGTAATCGATCCACATGTCAATGACATCCTGAGTAAATACATCGCCTTTTTTCAGAAACTCGTTGTCCTGACGGAGGGCCTCCAGAGCTTCTTCAAGAGAAGCGGGCGTTGTGGGAATTCCGGCCAGTTCTTCCGGCGGCAGATTGTAAATGTCCTTATCCATCGGATCTCCCGGATCGATTCGGTTTTCGATACCGTCCAGAACGGCCATCAGGATGGCTGAGAATGCCAGATACCCGTTGCAGGAAGGGTCGGGTGTTCTGAATTCGATCCGTTTGGATTTGGGGGATGACGAATACATGGGCAGGCGGATGGCCGCACTGCGGTTACGGCCCGAATACGCGAGATTGACCGGTGCCTCGAAACCCGGAACCAGGCGTTTGTAGGAATTGGTGGTCGGATTGGTGAATGCACACAGGGCCCTGCAGTGTTTGAGAATGCCGCCGATGCCGTACAGGGCGTCCTGGGAAATGCCGGCATATTTATTCCCCGCAAAGAGCGGATGGCCGTCTTTCCAGATGCTCACATGAATGTGCATGCCGCTGCCGTTGTCTTCAAACAGGGGTTTGGGCATGAACGTGACCGTGCGGTTGTGGCGGGCGGCGACATTTTTCAGGACATACTTGAACCACATGAGCTGATCGCCCATTTCCACGAGCGGTTTGAACCGCATGTCGATTTCCGACGATCCGGCGGTAGCGACTTCGTGATGCTGGCATTCCATATCGATTCCCATGTCCTGAAGCGTCAGCATCATCTCGGTTCGAAGGTCCTGAAACATGTCCATGGGCGGTACCGGGAAGTATCCTTCCTTGTAACGGGTTTTATAGCCCAGATTCGGATATTCCTCGCGTCCGCTGTTCCAGATGCCCTCAACGGAATCCACCTCGTAAAAACAGCCGTTTCGGCTGGAATCAAACCGAACGTCGTCGAAAATGAAGAATTCGGGTTCCGGGCCGAAATAGGCCGTATCTCCAATGCCGCTGGATTTCAGGTACATCTCGGCTTTCTGAGCGATGTAGCGCGGGTCCCGTGAGTAGTCTTCCATAGTAATCGGTGACGCGATATCGCCGATGAGCACCAGTGTCGGAACCTCATAAAAAGGGTCCATCCGGGCGGTCGAAGGGTCCGGAATGACCAGCATGTCGCTGGCATGGATGGGCTGCCATCCGCGCATGCTGGAGGCATCGAAACCAAACCCGTCGTCAAATGCAGCCGTCGTCAATTCGCTGATTGGAATTGTGAAGTGCTGCCAGACACCCGGAAAATCCAGGAATCGAATGTCCACCACTTTCGCGTTATGAGTTTCAGCTAGTTTTAATACGTCTTCGGGTGTCATATTTTTATACTCCTTGATGTCAACGGTCATTTTTGAAGCAGGATCGGTTCATGGGCGGTCTTGTCCCGGGTATAGCAAAAACCTCCTTTGATTAAAAGGAGGTTTTTGCCCGGGATCGCGGATTATCATGAAAAATTTTATCGGATAAGGGAAAAACCGGGTAAATTCATGAAAAGAAACGTTTATAAGGCGTCTTTGCCCTTTTCTCCGGTACGCACACGAATGACTTCTCCCACGGGTGTGATAAAAATCTTTCCGTCCCCCAGTTTGCCGGTCATGGCGGCTTTCTGTATGGTTTCCGCAACCCGTTCGGCCATTTCAGATTCCACGATAATCTCGACCTTGATTTTGGGGATGAAATCCACGATGTATTCGGCACCCCGGTAAATTTCCTTATGGCCTTTCTGGCGCCCGTACCCTTTGACTTCGGTGACGGTCATGCCCTGAATTCCGATTTCATTCAGGGCTTCCTTGACATCATCGAGTTTGAAGGGTTTGATGATCGCCTCGATTTTTTTCATGGCGGAACCTCCTTTACATATAATATTGACCATAGCGTGAATGGTATAATAGATTTACATAATTCTTCCGGGTACGACGGCATCCGGTATCATTCGGAAAAATCCGGCACGGTCCCGGCATCCGGAAGCACGTTGTAAATTTTGGATTTAATGGTATCGACCTGAGCCGCAGAATCGACTTTCTGGCCGTCAAAATCTCTGACATAGAACACATCCACGACCTGGTCGACTTTCGTTGCGATTTTAGCGACCCATACATCCAGCCCGCATTCAAAGAGAGCGTTGGTTACGCGGTATAGAAGCCCGGGAAAATCAAACGTAAAGACTTCAATAATGGTAAAAAAATTGGAGCTGTCGTTGTCGATCGCGACGTTATGGGATCGATCCGACGTAAAGGGGATATGCGCACCGTACTCCGTGAGTTTTTCCTCGATCGCTTTCGACAAATCCAGTTTTCCGGCAAGAACGGATCGTAGATGCGCCTCGGCGCGTTCCCATCTTTCGTATTCAAATATCAGGTCCGGCGGTGGTTTGACTTTGAAAATATCCAGCGCAATATTATTTCGCCAAGTGTATACCTGAACATCGAGAATATCAAGATTGTTTAACGTAAAAACTCCGGCAATTTTTGAAAATAAACCGGGAAAATCCCTGGCGCATACGGTCACCGTTCGGGTATGAGTCTCTTCAGAAGGAGTGACGTCCCACACGAATGCATCGGCGTTCAGGCGGTTGTAGAGCCGGATGTGATCCAGAATGGATTCCGGGTTCGAATAGAGAAGGTAACGCGGGGACATGAAATTCAATAAGTCTTTAACCTGTTGCCGCTGCTTGAGGTCGGTAAAAGCGGTCAGGACGGCGTCTTTTTTTCTGTGAACACTTTTAACGGCTTCGCTGGAGGCCAGTTCTCCCTTTTCAAGAATGTTCAACACTTTGAGAAAAAGGCTCCGGAGCAGGGACGCCGTCCAGTCGTTCCACGCCTTGGGGCCTGTGGACATCGAATCGGCAACCGTCAACAGATACAGCATTTTGAGCCGTTCCGTATCCCGAATTTTTCTTGCCGTGTGAATGGCGGTTTCTTCATCGTTGATATCCCGGCGGGTCGCTGTAATGATCAGGGTCAGATGCTCCCGGATCAGAAACGATACCGTGTCGATATCGGATTTCAGAAAGCCTTTGGTGTTCAGAATCGGTCGAACCAGAACGGAACCCCGGACGGAATGTTTCCCGCCGGTGGCACCCTTGCCGATATCGTGCAGCAGAGCCGCCCATAACAGAAGCCCGGGATGTTCAAGTTCCTTGTACATTCTGGCGCAAAGAGCGTCGGGTTTTGCGGCTGGGTCGCCAAACTGTTTGATGGTTTTGACGGTTCGAAGCGAATGCTTGTCCACCGGGTACAGGTGATATTCGTCATATTGAATGCGATTGACAATGCTGTTGAATTCCGGAATGATCCGCTGAATGAGTCCGGCGGTCAACATTTCACTGAGAACGTTAAACGTCTGAACAGGGGTCTCGAGAATATATTCAAAAGACTTCAGGGCCTCCGGAGAGTTGACAACCGAAGGATTCAGGAGATGAGAAAATTCTCTGGCCTGTCGGATCGCCTCGGCGCTGACCGGGATATTGAGTCGGGCACTTTCTTCGAATATTTTCAGCAGCAGCTGGGGACGATGAAGGATTTTGACGGGGCTTGCAAAATACAACGTGTTTTTTTGTATCTTCAGCCCGTCGTCTGACGTCATATGAACGGCCTTTCGTTTCATGGCGGTCATCGGGCGGTAGCCCTGTTCGTATAAAAACAGCAGAAACTCGTGTTTGACCAGGTCCATTTTTTCATGAAGGGTGCCCAGAAATATGTCGACCGGCGGATGGCCGTCTGTTTCTTTGAAGTCCAGGGCCTCGGCGATCCGGATTTGAAATTCAAAATGCAGCTGATTGCATACCCTGCCCGACAGCTGGTGCAGGTTGTTTCGAACGAGCCATATGAATGAAAGGGCCTCCATGAGAGAATTGAATTCGTTGTGAGACATAAACCCTTCGGTTTCGAGGCCTTTTGCGCTCCGAATACCCGATGCTATTTTTGCAAGCCACAGAACGGTGTGATAGTCCCGCAGTCCCCCCTGCCCGTCCTTGAGGTTGGGTTCCAGCAGATACGACGAATCCCCGAAGCGCTGATGGCGGTTCTGGTTTCTTTCCACCAGCCACCGGATGATGTGACTGGATCGGGGGCGGATGACCTTTTTGTTTAAATGTCGGGTCATTTGTTCAAACAATTCGGTATCACCGCAGATCAATCGGGCATCCAGCAGGGAGGTGAATATTTCGAAATCTTCACCGGCCATAGTGATGCATTCGTCGAGGGCACGAACGGCGTGGCCTACATCCAGGCCGATATCCCAGAGGGGATATAATAATTCCCGGATAAAACGTTCGGCCCCTTCGGGAATTTTATGTTCATACAGAATCATCAGGTCCACGTCCGAGTGAATGCACTGTTCCTTTCGGCCGTATCCCCCCAGGGCAACGACGGCATATGCGGTTTTCGGCATCAGTTCCGGTTGAACCGCCTGTATCTGTTCGATGCAGCCGCAAAAGTACTCGTCCAGGATTTCCGACAGGTGTGCCATGAAATCAACGGAGTTGTATTTCAAAAAATCCGAGATCAGGAGCCCGCGGGTTTGTCTGAGGGTCTGTATGGGAGAGTCCATCGTGTGGTCCCTTTGGGCCGGACCGACAGCCGCTTTGCAGCTTGAGGATCGCTTCGCTCGAGGAGCGGATCTTCGGGCCTCGAAGTCCGGTTATTTTGTTGCCGGTTATGTGTCCAATATGTTAACGCAGCCAACAGCCAACAGCCAACAGCCAACAGCCAACAGCCAACAGCCAACAGCCAAAACAGCCAACAGCCAACAGCCAAAACAGCCAACAGCCAACAGCCACGAGCTCTTCCATTCAGTCCTCAGCCCTTCTATTCCCTTAAGAACTGTTCCCATATGGCGGTCACTTCCTTGCTGACGTCCGCAAACTGCGTTGCGTTCACCCGGGCCGGTTTTTCCTGCAGACTGAGACGATGGGCCGCGGACCGGTAGGCGAGATAGGCATCTTTCAAGAAACGGGCCTGCCCTTTGTCCAGGATGTGGGTGTCTGCCAGGGTGTCCAGCAACCGCACATTATCCGTCCAGTGGGTCAGTGCCGAACGTCTGCAGGCGTTGAGGAGTACGAGGAACTGTACCAGAAATTCGATATCCACCATGCCGCCGTGCCCCTGTTTGAGATCAAATTGGTCCGGTTCTGAACGCAGCAATTCCTTTCTCATTTTCAGACGCATGCTCAGGACTTTTTTTCGAAGCGGGTCGATTCGACGGGGTCTGGATAATATCCGTTTTCGGATTTGTTCGAATTGAGCTGCCAGCCGGCAGTCGCCGGTGATGGCCCGCGCTTTGACCAACGCCTGGTGTTCCCAGGTCCAGGCCTTTTCAAGCTGGTAGTTTTCAAAGGATTTGATGTGGCTGACCAGGATTCCGGAACTGCCGCTGGGTCTGAGTCTCATGTCTGTTTCATACAGAATGCCGGCCCGTGTATGGGCCGTCATGAGGTGGATAAAACGCTGACCCAGCCGCGTATAGAATTGAGTGTTGTATACCGGGCGGTCTTTCCCCAGGGTCATGAGTTCCTGGACGCCTGAATGCAGGAACAATAAATCCAGATCGGAAGCATAACCGAGCTCGATGCCTCCCAGTTTGCCGTATGCAACGACGGCAAATCCGCGTTCAGTATCACTGTAAATCGGGCGGCAGATGGGGCGTCCGTGTTTTTGTTCCAGATACCGCCATGAAAGCTCCAGCACCTCTTTCAAGACGGCTTCCGCAATATAGGTCAAACGGTCGCTGACTTTCATCAGCGGCAGGGCGTTGGTGATGTCCGCCGCCGCCACCCGCAGGGTGTTGATCTGTTTGAAGACCCGCAGGGTTTCCATCTGGTATTCCAGGTCATCCGGATCGATTTGACGGATTCGGTGCCGAAGTTCGGTTTGAATCTCGCGTTTGTCCGGCGGTGAGTACAGGGTTCGGGAATCCAGAAGCTCATCCAGCAGGACCGGATGATATCGCAGAAACGAGACGATGAGGGGACTGGCACCGGCCAGTTTGACCAGGTGAATCAGGGCGGTCGGGTTTTCCAGCAGCAGGGACAGATAGCAGGTGCGCTGTTCAATGGTTTTGATCAGATCGATGATTCGGTCCAAAACCAGCTCCGGCTGCTCGGACCGGCCCGTCTGCCTGAGGATCATCGGGATCAGTTTGTCGAGACGATCCCGGCCTTCTCGGCTCAGGGAGCGTGTGGCGCTGTCGTTCCTGAGAAAATTCAGCAGGCTCGCCACGTTGCCGGTGTCTTTAAACCCGGCGGCTTCCAGAACGGACTTTTCGTTTTCATGCCGTATTCCATGCTGCCAGATGCCGGTCAATCGTGTCAGGAATTCACGGTCGGGATCACGGGCGTCTCCGGAATTTTCGGCTGCCAGAAGCTGGTTGAAATGATGATGCACATGTTCGCGGTGCAGCATCAGTTGATGATCGAACGAGTCAACGTCGGAAAAGCCCATGGAAGCCGCGATACGCATCCGTTCAACAGGATCCGGCGGAAGCTTGTGAGTCTGTAGATCTGCACATTCCTGCAGCCGGTTCTCCGTATTGCGGAGAAACAAATAGGCGGCCTGAAGCTGGTTGTGCACGGATTGGGGGATATAGTTGTTACGGACCAGAATCTGCAGAATATTCTGGATGCGGGGGTTCTGGAGTTCAGGGGATACACCGCCCCGTATCAGCTGAAACATCTGACCGAAAAATTCGATTTCCCGAATACCGCCGGGTCCGATCTTGATGTTGTCTTTGAGGTCTTTACGTTTGACTTCAAGGGCAATGCTCTGCTTCATGCCCCGCAGGGATTCAAACGCGCCGTAATCCAGATATCTCCGGTAGACAAACGGCCGAAGCCGTTCAAGAAGGCGCTGCCCCGCGGTTTTGTCCCCGGCAACCACACGCGCTTTGATCCAGGCATAGCGTTCCCATTCCCGTCCCTGCTGAAGGTAATAATTTTCCATGGCATCGAAACTCATCACCAGAGCCCCGCTGTCTCCATAGGGTCGAAGACGGGTATCGACCCTGAAGATCCGGCCATCCGTTCCGGAGGCACTCAGAACGGAAATCAACTTTCGACATAAGCGGAGAAAAAATTCATCATTGCTGATCGGGCTCCGGCTGTTGCGGGTTTCACCGGGATCCGAATAAGCAAAGATCAGGTCGATGTCCGAGGAAAAATTCAGTTCCCATGCCCCCAGCTTTCCCATGCCGATGACTACCAGGTGTTGTTCGGTCCCGTCGGCGGAGACCGGCGTTCCGTACCTGGCAGATTCCCAGTGGTGAAGCCGTGACAGGCAGTGCTCGATACAGGCATCGGCAAACGCCGAGAGGTCTTGCATGGTTTCCGAAAGGTCTGCCCATCCGGCCAGATCCCGCCAGGCGATACGAACCATTTCCCGTTGCCGGATTTTTCGCAGAGCGGATTCCAGCATTGCCTGCGAATCCGCGGGCTGGAGCTGGTTTGCAAGAATTTTGTCGTATTCTCCGGTCGGGTATCGGCGGTACAGGTCCCGGGTTTGAAGCAGATCAATCGCTAACTCGGGATTCCGGGTACACTGTTTTGCCGTAAAGTCACTGAAACAGAACACCCGTTTTGCCGTATCCATAAGATCAGGATCTTCCGGGAGTGTCAGGTCCTTTTTTTTAATGGAATCCAGAAATTCATCCCATTGAGTCTGCATGTCGCGCGTCAGTATCTGCGGCAGCTGTATCACTCGGTCTTCAATCCTTTTTTTGTTTTTAACTCGTTTGGGCGGATACAGGGGGCCGTCCTTAAGGAGCGCGGTGCTTTTACAATGGGGTGCCCGCCGGATCGCCTCTGCACCTTATGCCTTATACCCTGTACCCTGAACCTTATACCCCAAGTTCTGTTTTCGAACTCTGCCCATGGCTTAATTCTACCAGCTGTCAGCCACCGGCCAGCAGCTTTTTCCCTCAGTCCGCAGTCCTCAGCACTCAATCCTGATTTTCAGACATTGAAACGAAAATGAACAATATCGCCGTCCTTGACCTCGTATGTTTTGCCTTCCAGTCGGACGGTGCCTTTTTTTCTGGCTTCGGCATAGGTGCCGGCGTTTATCAGATCCTCATAGAAAAGGACTTCGGCGCGAATAAAGCCTTTTTTGATGTCGGAATGGATGACTTCGGCGGCATCCAGGGCGGCCGTGCCTTTTTTAATGGTCCAGGCCCGTACCTCGTCTTCGCCGACCGTAAAGAAGGAAATCAGCCCCTGAAGCTGATAGGATTGTTTGATGACCCGGTCCATGGCCGATTCACTGATGCTGAATTCCTCAAGAAAAATGTCGGCTTCTTCATCCGACATCTGGGCCAGTTCATTTTCCAGCTTGCCTCTCATGACGAGGCACTGGTTCCGTTCCGTCAAATCCCCTGTGGCGGGGAACGAATCGTTGTCATCGTCATTGTTGAAAAGAATCAGCATGGGCTTTGCGGACAGAAAGGCAAAGCCTCTCAGTGGGTGGGCGTCGGCAATTTCGGGAAATTTCCGCAGGGGAATTTCTTCTTCAAGATGCTTCAGGCATTCTTTCAGCAGAGCCAATTCCTCCGGGTTGACGGTTTTACCGCGTTTCCGGTCCAGCTCGATCCGTTCCAGACGTTTTTCCACCACCACCAGATCCGAAATGATCAGCTCCTGGTCCAGAGCCGTGACATCGCCGGCCGGGTTCGGGTCTGGCAGCCCGTATCCGCCGAAGTTCCGGACGACGTGAATCAATGCATCACAGTCCCGGGCCTGGGTCCAGATGCTTTGCTCCCTGCCTTTTTCCTTCTGGCCCAGCTTGCCGGGAAGAAAATATTCCACCTGAGCGTAAATCGTCTTTTTCGGGTGATACATGTCGGACAGTATATCCACCCGTTCATCCGGTACCCGGATAGTGCCGATACGGCTTTCGCCTTTTCTGGACGGGTCCGGTTCGCTGCGGGTCAACGCTTCAAATACTGTGGTTTTGCCGGAGCCCGGGAGCCCGATAATTCCGAGTTTCATAGTATAACATCTCCAATGATGAATTTTTGATTGAGAGGTCGATCAATTTTTCAGCCCTGAACGGCCGTTAAAAAATGTCTCATGCACCGTTGCCAAGAGATGGGAACGACAAGAATCAAAATTCCATGTCTTTCCAGATCCGGCGGTGCCGGGTGAACATATAATAAATAAATATTTACTATGGTTTTGCCACAAAAAGCACGAAATGAAAAGTCAAGATACGAAGACGGCCTGTGCTTTTCTTTTTTAACGACAGTTGGCTTGAATTTGCTCCGGGCTTGATTATATCTTCGGTCACGTTGTTGCAGGCTCCGTCCCGCCCATTTCCGGCATCTTTTCCCCGGATCACGCGATGTCGACCGCCGGGAACGAGCGGGACTCCGCAGTTAAATTTACGAAAATATGGCCGAAGTTAGAACCAGGCCTTTGCTCCCCTGCCGTGTGGCTATCAGCGAATGACGCATTTTTGTACCCGGGGGGCGGCAATGGATTTGAAATGTTGAAGGTCGAGGTCCTCAAAAAAAACGTTTTTGTCCTGAAAAAACTCCGGATGCAGGACCGTGCCGTCGTGAAATTTCTGCAGAGCATACAACTGCGCTCCTTCGATGAGGCGGGCAATCCCGGCGATGATTTCAGCATCGACAAAGGGCCGGACGCAGGTGGTCCGGAATTCATGCGGCAACCCGGAATTCAGGATGGTTGAGATGCTCAGGAGTATCCGGTCGGGATCGGCGTGTTTCCAGAGGTACGGCGAATAACCGGCCGGGACGGTTTTGATGTCCATCGCAATATAATCCACCAGGCCCTGATCGATGAGACGGCCTATGACGTGGGGTCGGCTTCCGTTGGTATCGAGCTTGACGGGGTACCCCAGCTGTTTGATGCGTTCGCACAGGGCCGTGAGATCGCTCTGAAGGGTGGGCTCTCCGCCGGTGATCACCACCCCTTCCAGAAGTCCGCGGCGCTTTTCCAGAAAATCAAACAGGGACGTTTCGTTGAGCTGGTCGGGAGCTGTCGGGATGCCTTTTATCAGTTGCGGATTGTGGCAATACGGGCAGTCGAAGTTGCACCCCGACAGGAAAAGGATGCAGCTGATTTTGCGGGGATAGTCTATCAGCGATGTTTTCTGCAAGCCGCCTAAATTCATGTTTCTGTATCTGACGTAACTCTGAATGTTGCTGTAAATGTGCCGTTCGGCCGGATGAACGGGTTTCGTTTCCGGCCGAACGGTTATGGATGAATCAGGCGACCTTGAATGTCTTTCTCATGGAAAATTCGGCCTGCTTTCCGTCGTTCCATTGTTTGATCGGTCTCAGGTAGCCCACGACCCTTGAGTAGATCTCGGTCGGCTTGTTGCATTCAGGGCATAAGGGATGTTCGCCGCTGATATACCCATGGGACGGACACACACTGAAAGTGGGTGTCAGGGTGAAATACGGAAGATGGTAGTTGGAGGATATTTTTTTGACGGCATGCTTGACGGCCTGAATGTCGCATACCTGTTCCCCTAAGAATATGTGCAGCACGGTGCCGCCCGTGTATTTGGTCTGGAGGTTGTCCTGGAGCGTCAGTGTTTCGAACAGATCGTCCGAATAGTTGACCGGAAGCTGCGTCGAGTTGGTATAAAAGGGGGCTGCGCCGTTTTCCAGCTCTGCTTCGTTGGCGCAGAGGATATCGGGATAGGTTTTCTTGTCGATCATGCTGAGCCGGTAAGAGGTGCCTTCCGCCGGCGTAGCTTCAAGGTTGAACAGATTGCCGGTTTTTTCCTGTTCCTCGGAAATCAGATCCCGGATAAAGTCCATGACCTTTACGGAGAACGCCTGCCCGGCGTCCGTGCCGATATTCTCCCCGATAAAATTCAGGCAGGCTTCGTTCATTCCCACGATACCGATGGTGGAAAAATGATTTTTCCAGTAACATCCGAATCCGTCCTTGACGCTGCGCAGATAGAATTTGGTGTATGGGTACAGGTCTTTTTCCGTAAATTGTTCGAGGATTTTACGTTTGATCACCAGACTTTTCATGGCCATGAGGATTTTGTCTTTCAACCGGTTGAAAAAGTCGGGCTCCGTGTCGGCGAGGTAGCCGATTCTCGGCAGATTGATGGTGACCACGCCGATGGATCCGGTCAGGGGATTGGCGCCGAACAGGCCCCCGCCGCGTTTCATGAGTTCCCGGTTGTCCAGGCGAAGCCGGCAGCACATGGACCGGGCATCTTCAGGGGACATGTCGGAATTGACAAAGTTGGAGAAATAGGGAATGCCGTATTTTCCCGTCATGGTCCAGAGTGCATCCAGATTGGGATTGTCCCAGTCAAAATCTTCGGTGATGTTGTAGGTCGGAATCGGGAACGTGAACACCCTGCCTTTGGCGTCTCCTTCCATCATGACCTCGGCAAACGCCTGATTGATCATGTCCATTTCCGTCTGAAATTCACTGTAAGTTTCATTCAGTTCCACGCCGCCAAGGATCACCGGCTGGTCTTTGAGCGTAGAGGGGACGTTCAGGTCCATGGTAATGTTGGTAAACGGTGTCTGGAATCCCACCCGGGTCGGGATATTGATATTGAATACGAATTCCTGCATGGCCTGCTTGACATCTCCGTAGCAAAGGTTGTCATGGCGGACAAACGGGGCCAGAAGCGAATCGAAATTGGAGATGGCCTGGGCGCCGGCCGCTTCACCCTGGAGGGTATAGAAAAAATTGACAATTTGCCCCAGGGCGGACCGCAGGTGTTTCGGGGGGGCGCTTTCGACCTTGCCTTCAACGCCTTTGAATCCGTTTTTCAGCAGATCCTGCAGGTCCCAGCCTACGCAGTATACAGACAGCAGACTCAGGTCGTGAATATGAAAATCGCCGTTTCGGTGAGCGTCCCGGATTTCCGGCGGATAAATTTTGTTCAGCCAGTATTCGGATGTGACATCCGAGGAGATGTAATTATTGAGCCCCTGAAGAGAAAAACACATGTTGCTGTTTTCCTTTATTTTCCAGTCGAGCTTCTCAATATAGTGATCCACCAGATCCACGCTGGCTTTGGTGGCTATCTTTCGAATCTGTGCATGTTGTTCCCGGTACAGGATGTAGGCTTTGGCCGACCTGTAAAACGGTGAATCCAGCAGAACCCGTTCCACGATGTCCTGAATGTCTTCAACTTCCGGAACGGGACCGAGTCGAAGATCATGGGTCAGGGTCAGAACTTTCAACGTCAGCTTTCTGGCCTCCCGTTCTCCGAATTCTCCGGTGGCATTTCCGGATTTGGCGATGGCGGTTGTAATTTTTGAAGAATCAAACTCGACAATCCTGCCGTTTCTTTTTTTGATGTTTTCAAACACCTTCTGACTCCCTCTGTATGATAAAAAATACGTTGGATGGTTGAATGAATATATATATGGAAATTTTTGTTTATGGAAACTGCCGAGAGCATTGCCGGCGGTGTTGTTGTTGCCTGCGTGGTGAAAGAATGATCGTCGAATATCACTATATATTGATATATGTCAACCCGTAAAATCAATATGTGGTATAAAATGGACGACAGGCTGTTGCGGATTTTTAACGAAAACAGCAGGGTAGAGCGATTAAAAAAATCGGGAACAGATATCATGGATGGACACTATGGAAGAATTCCGGGTGGGCGGTGTCAACAGGGAAATGTATCGTAATATCGGAGTTTAAAATCTGTTGCCGGTCGAAAGTCCGGGATGGATCAGACTGATAAAAAAATTCAGGATCTTTGCCGTAACGCCCCATATCACGACATCCTGAAAGGGATAGGTGATATCGGCCGATGGCGTAAGGCTTCCGAAGCCGTTCAGCTCGTTATGGGTTTGGACCAGGTCCCTGAGTGGAATTTCCAGGACTCTTGAAATTTCGTTGGTATCATAACGAACCGGCCCCTGACCGTTCCACATGCCTACAAACACCTCGATATCCTTGCAGCGAATGGTCTGGAAGTGTCCCATGGAACCGATCAACCGGACCTGATCGTTCGGAATGCCGACCTCTTCATGGAGTTCTCGGAATGCCGTGTCCAGGGGGCCGGCATCCTCCTGATCCACGTGCCCGCCCGGAAGCGCCACCTGATTTCGCCAGGGGTACCCGTCGGTATCTGATTTCTGAATGGCAAGGATGTGGGGTTCGTTCGGGTTATACAGCAGTAAAAAAACAGATGTCGGCTGATATCGAGGGTCCTTCGGGGGGGGCGGGAAGGCCGCACGGTCAAAAATGTTCTTCAGGCACCGGTAACCGATCTTGATGGATTCGGTCTGAGGAGAAGGCCCGGTTAATGAACCCGGGGCTGTGTTTCCGCCGTGGGATATTCGATCCATCTTAACCTATCTGCACTGTTTCAGAAATTTCGAAAACGACATTTTTTTGTAGTTGTCGGTGGCAACATATTGCAACAGCGGCAAGAGCTTGTCGGCCGAGATGAACCCGAGTCGATGGCTGATCTGTTCACCGTCTTCGGCAACGAACCAGGTGTCGGGCAGCATCCGTACGCTGTAAATATCGGCGGTTTGTCTGTCACGGTCGTAATCGACCTTGATCGGGATATAATGGGCGTTGATATAGTTCACAACGGCAGGGGAAGTAAATGTCTCCCGGCTCATTTTGCCGCAGTACGAGCACCACTCCGCCGTGAAAAACAGCAGTCGTTTCTGGTGCCGGGCGTCTCCTTTCGCCATGCCGTCTGTATGGGAAAGCCAGTGAATGCTGTCCGATGCAGGACAGGGGGGTGCGGACCAACTCACGGTGAGAGTGAGGAACAGAATCGGGAAAATCAGGCGGGTAAAACGTTTTTCCATGAAGCGTGGGCCCTTATCCGAAGAAAAAGTTGAGTTTGTTTGAAATGAGCAGGATGCCGACAATGATGAGCAGGATGCCGGCTGCCGGATTGATGTATCTCATGATCCGGGACGCTTTTTTGACAAACACGATCATAAAATTGATGAACACGGAAAGTATGATGAACGGGACCGCCAGGCCGGCCGAGTATGTACTCAGCAGCAGCACCCCGTCCCATACCGATTCCTGATTGCCGGCGATGATCAGGATGGAACCCAGATACGGGCCGATGCACGGGCTCCATCCGGCCGCAAATGCCATCCCGATAATCAGGGCGCTGATAAACCGCAGGGATTGCCCTTCGACATGAAAATGTTTGTCCATGTCCAGCCCGGGGATTCGGATAAAACCGGACAGGTGAATCCCCAGAATGATAATGACAATTCCGCCGACGATCCGAATCAGGTCCTTGTAGGTATATATCAGGCCGCTCAAATAGGAGACCGATGCGCCCATCATGATAAAAACAAGGGAAAAGCCGATAATAAAGGACAGTGTTGAAATCAGAACTTTTGTCCGGGTTTCCGCCGTGCAGTTGTCGGTCAGCTGTTTCAGAGAGAAACCGGTAATAAAGGTAAAGTAAGCCGGTATGAGCGGCAGCACGCACGGTGTAAAAAACGACAAAAGTCCGGCGATGAACGCCATGGGGTATGAGACTGTTTCAGTAAACATGGTACCCGTTTTTTTATATATGTATGAGGTGCTGGGGGTGATTTCAAGCCGTTGCCCGGCTCAAAATCGCAAAAAAAGAGCGTTTGATGACCCTGAACATTCAGTATATCATATCGATGATATCGATATAAATGTACTATACAACCTCTTGATTTGCTTGTAAAGTCATTAAACCCCCTTAGTGGGGGACGTATTAAACTTACAAACTTAATCATCCGTGTATGCGGTATAGGGTATAGGGTTCAGGGTTCAGGGGCGATTCGGCGGTCGCCCTTCAGGGAAAAACTAAAAAAGGACGGGTGGGGTGAGGCGGTGAGTTGCCAAACGTGCTTGAATAGTTGTATACTTTGGATACAGTTTTGTGGAGGAACAGGGAGGGGTGGGTAAAAAACACCCATGCCGACTGGATGAAGAAAAAGTACCCGATCCTGCGTAAGGAAAAATGATTTCGTAAAAGAAACCGAATTCTTGCAATACCATGGAAAAATGATCATATATATTTAATTTTTTAAAAAAGCTGTCAGGCGGCATTGAATTTGCCTGGTTTTGAACGGATACATGCTTCACACGGTTTAGAATATGTTTCGGGGTCGGATAAGTAAAATAATGAACTTTCGAAGTAAAAAAAACAGGTTTTTTACGGCACTGTCCCCCTGGATATTGATCGGGGCGATTGGCGTGCTGTTGCCGGTGGTGGCGTTTCTGACCATCGAAAATATCAACCGCCAGAAGGAAAGCAGCGTACAGTTGCTGGTGGAAAAAGGCGCTGCGTTGATCCGTTCCTTTGAAATCGGAACACGTATGGGGATGCGGGGGCCTTCATGGAGCCGGATGCAGCTCCAGAATCTGGTGTCCGAAACCGTTCGGCAGCCGGATATCGTTTACATCTCGGTCGTGGGGGTTCAGGGACGTGTCCTGGCGCATAACGATCCGGACCGGATCGGCAGCCTTTACGAAAAGAATCTGAATCTGCGGGAGGTCGCTGAATCAGACAATCTTAACTGGCGCATAGTCACAGCCGGAACCGGAAAAAAAATATTTGAGGTTTTCCGTAAATTTTCGCCTTCTCATTCGGGCTTGTGTATGTATCCCAGTCAACAAAAAAGTCGGCAATGGTGTCAGACACCGGGACGCTCCCTTCGGTCGATTGATCAAAGCAGCCGGATAATTTTTATCGGTCTGGATATGGCCCCCATCGATGCAGCCAGGCAGGCGGATACGCGGCATACGATCGTTATGGGGCTGATCCTGTTGAGTATCGGATTCGGGGGGGTTGTGTTCCTTTTCCTGGCTCAGGGGTATCGAACCGCCCGGGCATCGCTGACCCGGATCAAAGCGTTTTCCGATACTCTGGTAGAATACATGCCCATCGGTCTGGTGGTTCTCGATTCCCGGGGGTGCGTGGCGTCATTTAACCAGGTGGCGGAATCCATTTTAGGACTCGATCCTGCAGACAGTGTGGGGACGGATGCCGCGCAAAGCCTTCCGGATGATTTCATGCAGTTGATGAATCAACTGGATGCGGGCGGCGGAGTCATTGAACGGGAGATCGAATGTCGTATTCGGGATGACCGAACGGTACCGCTTTCGATCAGTGCCTCTGTGCTCAAGGATGAAAACGAAAGCTTTCCGGGCTATGTGTTTCTGTTCAAAGATTTGAGTGAGGTCAGGACCCTGCGTGAGGAAATCGTTAGAAATCAGCGTCTGGCAACCGTCGGGCGTCTGGCGGCGGGTGTGGCCCATGAAATTCGAAACCCTCTGAGCTCCATCAAGGGATTTGCCGTTTATTTCAAAGAACGGTATGACCGGCCCGAGGATCGGAAGGTGGCCGATATCATGGCTGGGGAAGTGGACCGGTTGAACCGGGTGGTCGGTCAGTTGCTTGAATTTTCGCGTCCGGTAACGATATCCCGGCGCAATACCGATATGCAGCCATTCATCGAAAAAACCGTCAAACTGGTGGAAGCCCGTGCGGCCGAAGCCCGTGTTGACATCCGGGTTGAACCGCCTTCAGGACCTTTAACGGTCCGGATGGATCCGGACCGGATGAACCAGGTGTTGCTCAATCTGTATCTTAACGGCATCGAGGCCATGCCCGACGGCGGAATCCTTCGGGTGTCAACATCGGAAGAACCGGGAAAAAATACGGTCCTGATCTCTGTCAAAGATAGCGGTTGCGGCATTTCCAAAGAAGACCTCGACCATGTATTTGATCCGTATTTTACGAACAAGGCCTCGGGAACCGGGTTGGGACTGGCGATTGCGCACAATATCGTCGAGGCCCACGGGGGAGAGATAAAGGTGAACAGCCGGGTCGGAGAGGGAACCCGGGTGGTTGTCAGGCTGCCGATGGGGTAAAAAAAGGACTGAGCGCTGAGGACTGAGTGGAAGGGCTGATGGCTGATAGCCGATGGCTGGAGGTCAGAGGTCGGAAGTCAGAAATCAGGTCGGGCACCCGCATTGAGCAGGGGCTATCCGGCAGGTCGCCCCGCGGGCACAATCCTCTTTTTTCGAAAGTGAAGCAAAAAAACAGAGTATGGAAACTCGTTTATGAAACAACGTCATACAGTTCTGATTGTGGATGACGACGGTGCACACCGGACCATGCTGCGGACACTGCTGGGCGGTTGGGATTATGATATCGTCGAAGCCGATGACGGTGCCGCGGCGATCGAACAGGTCCGGCAGCGGCCGTTTGATCTGATTCTGATGGATATACGGATGTTGAAGGTGTCGGGGCTCGAAGCCCTGGAAACCATCAAATCCTTTAACCCTGCGATTCCGGTTATTATCATGACCGCCTATTCTTCCATTGATTCGGCAGTGGAAGCACTGAAAAAAGGGGCCTATGATTATATGACCAAACCGCTGGATTTCGAAAAGCTTCGCCTGACCATGGAACGGGCCATGGAACACCTGTTCCTGAAACAGGAAAACCGGTTGTTGAAGGAAAGCCTGGGGCGGCATTTCGACAGCCGAAACATTATCGGACGGAGTTCGAAGATGATCCGTCTGCTGGAAATCACGGCCCAGGTGGCATCCTCCGAGGCCGGTGTGGTGATCACCGGAGAATCGGGTACCGGAAAAGAGCTGATCGCCGGAGCGATTCATTACAACAGCCCCCGGAAAAACGGACCGTTCGTCAAAATCAATTGCGCGGCGGTTACCGAAACCCTTCTGGAATCGGAACTGTTCGGCCACGAGAAAGGCGCGTTTACCGGGGCGGACCGAAGAAAAGAAGGCCGCTTTGTCCAGGCCCACGGGGGGACCCTGTTTCTGGATGAGGTCGGTGAAATGGCATCGTCCATGCAGGTCAAACTGCTGAGAGTGCTCCAGGAACGGGAAATTACCCGGGTGGGCGGGGATGCGGTCATTTCGGTGGATGTCCGGGTGATTGCGGCGACCAACAAACCTCTGCCGGACCTGGTCCGGGAAGGGAAATTCCGGGAAGATCTTTATTACCGGCTGAATGTGGTGAGTCTGGAAATTCCGCCGTTACGGCAGCGGGCCGAGGACATTCCGATTCTGTTGCAGCATTTTCTGAAAATTTTTACAGAAAAAAACCGAAAACCTCTCAAAGGATTTACACCGGATTCCATGGACCTTCTGGTGCGCTATGACTGGCCCGGAAACGTCCGCGAGCTGATGAACGCAGTGGAGCGTGCGGTCGTGCTGGCCGGAACGGAATATCTGGATGTAAATGATTTTTCATTTATACCGAATGCGGATCGCATGCCGGAAGCTCCGGCTGAATTCGAAATGACGGGCGTTGCAAACGTTCCGCTGGAAGAAATGGAAAAAACGACTATTTTGAGAACCCTGGCGGCAGCGGCCGGGAATAAGAGTGAAACCGCCCGACGACTGGGCATTACGCGAAAAACGCTTCATAAGAAGTTGAAGATGTACGGTGTGATGAAATAAATTCAGACGTTGCGTCGACTTGCGGAACAGGGCCCGTGGCAACGAGGCCCTAAGATTGAGTTCATATCTCATTTGATAAAGTCAGTGATTTGTGCTTAATAAAACGGGTGTTTCGGAATTATTGAACCGGACTGGTAAAAATTCCGGTCAAACCGGAAAGGATGGCCATCATGAAGTCTGATCAACATTGTCAAATACTGGCGGATGCGGTTGCTGAAATATTGCGCCGAGGGCTGGAACTGGACGATGACGCCCAGCACTTTATTGATTCAACCTTCTCAAATTCCACCGTTGAACACTTGCAGTACATAGTGAACGATGACGCCGATGAAGAGCGCGCGCCTCTCCTGGACCTCGTTTTTTCCCCGGATTACGCCACACGACTCGAACTGGAAGCGATTCTGGAAACCGGCAGGTTTACCGAAGAGGACGAATCGATCGTTGAGGACATGCTGTGCCAAAGGATTCAGGAAGTGGACGTGTGCCTGCCGAAAGGTCGTGGAACCATACGGATCGAAATGCCCCGGTATAATGCCGGACGGTTCATATCCCGTCTCAAGATATCAAAACAGCTGGACACGCGGGTGAAAGAGGCGATTGACGCCCATCTGGAAGAGGACCTCCGGGTGACTGCAAAGGTTGATTTTCGAATTCGAAGGGCCCGCTACCCGGAGGGCCGCATCGAGTTCCTGTGTCGGTTTTTTGAACGGATGAATGCCGGAAGCACCGGCTTTAAGGACTGCCTGGATTTTGTCCTTACGCTTCTGGAAGAACTCCGGGAAGACGATCCGAGGGATATGTACAAGGTCCTTGTCGACAAGAAACGGTCCTGTTTCCGGAGCATCCAGCAGGCCAAACGCTTTGAAGAGCAGCTTCGGAAAAGCAACATGGAAATCATGATGATGCAGGGTGCCCGTATGCCGTACGTCAATAAGGACGAGACGGCCTGGAAGATGAAACTGATCGACCGGATCAGCATCGCGGTGTTCGGTAAAACCGAATTTATCGAGGAGCCGACCCGGACGGTTGATTACGGACACATGGACAGTACCGAGGATATGGGGTATGTTGTGAAACTGCTGTCCTGAAAGGGTAAATTCCCCCCAGGGTCACGCGCTGTCGTACGCCGGGAACGGACGGGACTCTGCAGTTAAATTTACGAAAATATGGCCGACGTTGGGCCCAGTGCCCATCAGAGAGATGATATGAAACTGAAAAAAATATGGATGCTTATAGTGTTCGGATGCCTGCTGACGGTCATCCGGGTGCCGGCCGCACCGGTTGCGGTGTGGGCACAGGAAGCGCAGATATCTCTGGACACGATCATGGAACGGATTGAAAGCCGATATGCCGCATCCGGGTTTCAGGCCCGTTTCGATCAGCAGTCCACCATTAAATCCATGGATATCACCGATATGGCCGGCGGAAGGATTTACGTGAAACGGCCGGATAAAATGCGGTGGGAGTATGATTTTCCCGAGAGGCAGACCGTCGTGACCGACGGCAGCACCCTGTGGATCTATCGGCCCGAGGACAATCAGGTCCTGGTCGGCAGGGCCCCGGAATATTTCGGGGGCGGGAAGGGGGCTGCGTTTCTGTCGGATATCCGGACCCTCAGGGATAATTTTACCCTCAGCCTGGAATCGCCCGATGACGGGCACCATAAAATCAAGTTGATTCCGAAAAAGAAAACCATGGATCTGCACGAGATTTACCTCTCTGTTTCAAAAGACTTATATGATGTGGCGGAAATTATCACTTACAATGCGTATCAGGATCAGACCCTGATTCGACTCAGCCATGTCGTTTTTGATAAAAATTTGAGTGATTCGATGTTTACGTTCGCCATTCCCCGGGGAGCGGAAGTCCTTAAACTCGAACAATAAGCCGAGGCGGGATTGGAACCTGTATGGAACTGATCTGTAAACAACACCATTAAGTTCTTTATTTCTTAACAGGGGTATTGTCATGAAACAAACGATCAAGGATCTTTTGAAGAAGCGAAATGCAATATTGCTGGCCCATAATTATGAACCGCCGGAAATACAGGACATCGCCGATATCTGCGGGGATTCCCTGGAGTTGAGCATCAAGGCGGCACAGACGGACGCAGAGGTGATCGTTTTTTGCGGCGTTCATTTCATGGCGGAGACGGCGTCCATCCTCTCGCCGGACAAGACGGTGCTGTTGCCGAATCCGAATGCCGGCTGTCCCATGGCGGACATGATCACCCCCGAGGCACTGAAGGCGAAACTGGAACAGCTCGGTCCCATGCCCGTGGTGACATATGTAAATTCACCGGCATCGGTCAAGGCGCTTTCCACCATCTGCTGCACGTCCGCCAATGCGGTGGAAGTGGTCAACAGCCTGTCGGAAGATGAAATTCTGATGGGGCCGGATCGGAACCTGGCACAGTACACGGCAGGTCATACCACGAAAAAAATCCATCTGTGGGAAGGTTATTGCCCCATTCACGACCGGTTGACCCCGGACCATATTCTGGGCGTCAAGGCGCAGCACCCGGATGCGGTCGTCATGGCGCACCCGGAGTGCCGACCGGAAACCCTGAAGCTGGCCGATGTGGTCGTCAGCACCTCCGGCATGCTTCGATTCGCCGCTGCATCCGAACACCGTTCGTTTATCGTGGGGACCGAAATCGGTATGATCTATCCGCTGGAAAAGGCCTGTCCGGGAAAGGCGTTTTATCCGGCCTGGACCGGGATGGTGTGTGATGACATGAAAAAGATTACGGTGGATGATGTGGTCCGGAGCCTTGAAACCCTGCAGGGCGAAGTCAAGGTGCCTGAACATATCCGAAAACCGGCGTTACAGGCGGTTCAGCGCATGATCGAACAGGTGCCGAAGCGAGGCGCCTGATTCATATTTGAAACAGAAAAGCCGGAATCCCTTCGTCAGAGGGGTTCCGGCTTTTTTTGTCTGTTAACGTGCGGGACAGTCTCAACGGCGTTTTACGCCGACAGAATGTCCTCGGGAATGTCGGCATTGGTGTAAACTTTCTGGACATCTTCGGAGTCTTCCAGGCCGTCCATCAGACGGACCATCTGCTCGGCTTCCTTGCCGGTCAGGTTGACCGTTGTCTGGGGCAGCATGGTGATTTCGGCGACCGCGTACGTAAGGCCCGCCTCATCGATGGCGGTCTTGACGGCTTCAAAATCCTGGGGGGCGGTGATGACCTCGAGGTTGCCTTCGTCTTCACGTACGTCTTCCGCCCCGGCCTCCAGGGCGGTTTCCATCAACTGGTCTTCATCCGCTGCGCCTTCTTCAAATACGATATACCCCTTTTTGTCAAACATCCATGCCACACATCCGTTTTCACCCAGATTGCCCCCGCATTTGTTGAAAATGTGGCGGATATCGGCAACGGCCCGGTTTTTGTTGTCGGTCAAAGATTCGACCAGAACGGCAGCGCCGCCCGGCCCGTAGCCTTCATAATTGGCTTCTTCGTAATTGACGCCTTCGAGTTCCCCGGTACCTTTCTTGATGGCCCGTTCGATATTGTCCTTGGGCATGTTTTCGGCTTTGGCGCCCTGAACGGCGGTCCGCAGTCTCGGATTCGAGTCCGGATCACCACCGCCCATTCGTGCGGCCACGGTGATTTCCTTGATCAGTTTAGTGAATATTTTGCCGCGTTTGGCATCTGCCGCGCCCTTTTTGTGTTTGATGGTTGACCATTTGCTGTGTCCTGACATGTTCCCTCCTGTTTTTTCCCCATGGCAATGATGTAGATTTCCCTGCTGGCTTTTCGGCAGGTCTGGGGCTTGAAAATTTTTTGCTTATTGAATTCGGTTTTAACCGTTTCGGTAAACTGTTTGAAATCTTCTCCCTGGAAGATTTTGCAGATAAACGCGCCTCCGGGCTTGAGCACCCTGCATGCCGTAGCCAGCGCCGCCTCGCATAGGTGAAATGATTTGACGGAATCTACGAACCGGTTTCCGCTGGTGGCCGGTGCCATGTCGCTCAGAACAACATCAAACCCTTCGCCGACAGCTGACTGGAACGGGCCGGTTTCATCGAGGATGTCGCCGGTAAGCAGTTCCACGTGGCCGGGCACGTTGATTTTCACCGGTTTCAGGTCGATTCCCACGACGCGACCCCCGGGGCCGGTCAGATCGGCGGCATACTGCAGCCATGATCCCGGAGCACAGCCCAGATCCAGCACATGGTGCCCTTTTTTGATCAGACTGTATTTTTTCTGGATTTCCTGCAGCTTGAAAACAGATCGGGCCGCATAGTTTTCTTTTTTTGCCCGACGGGTATAGTAATCTTCCCATCGGTTTTTTCCGCGCTTTGATTGCTTCATATACTGATGATTATTTCAAGTCAAGCAGCATTCCACAAAGTGAACAGGATTCAGTCCGTGGGGAACATACAGTTTATATCACGCCCGAATTTCGTGTTGAGCAGTATGTCTGTCCGGGGTGCTTAAATCTGAAGGCCCGGGGCGAAACGCCTTTGGAACCGGGTTTTGTGTCTGCTGCCGGATACATGGTATCCTTTATTAAAAAAGATTTTCGACCGCTTCGGATACGGAATTTACACCGATCAGATCCATTCCGGCGGCCGATGTCATTCGTTTCAGGTTGCTTTTGGGTATCAGACACCGGTTAAAGCCCATTTTGCCGGCTTCCGATACACGGGCCTCGATATGGCTGATGCCCCGGATTTCACCGGTCAGTCCCACCTCTCCCAGAACAGCGGTATTTTCCGGCACGGGTCGATCCAGAAAACTGGAGGCCACGGCCGATATGATTCCCAGGTCCACGGCCGGCTCATCCACTTTGACGCCGCCGGCCACGTTCATGAAAATATCGTGTCCCATCAGATGCATGCCGAGTTTTTTTTCCAGCACCGCCACCAGCAGTGCCACCCGGTTGTGGTCCAGCCCGAGGATGGTGCGGCGCGGTGTGCCGAAGCTGGTGGAGCTGGCCAGGGCCTGCAGTTCGATCAGTATCGGTCGGGTACCCTCCATGCTGGCCGTGACCACCGATCCGGGAGCGTTTTCAGGACGCTCGGACAGAAACACCGCCGATGGATTGGACACCGGCTCCAGCCCCTTGTTTTTCATTTCGAACACACCGATTTCATTGGTGGAGCCAAAGCGATTTTTAACAGCCCGAAGGATACGGAATATGTGATTCCGGTCACCTTCAAAATAGAGCACCGTATCGACCATGTGCTCTAGAAGCCTGGGGCCTGCGATGGCGCCGTCCTTGGTCACGTGGCCGACCAGGAACACCGGCACGTGGGTCTGTTTGGCCATGAGCATCAGTTTCAGCGTGGATTCCCGGACCTGGCTGACGCTTCCGGGCGCCGAGGACAGTTCGTTGCTGTACATGGTCTGGATGGAATCAACGACCAGAACGTCGGGCTTGACGGTTTCGACCATGTTCAGGATGGAATCAAGATCGATTTCAGAGACCACCAGCAGTTCCGAAGACAGCGTTTCCAGTCGCCGGCTTCGGAGCCTGAGCTGGCGGATGGATTCTTCGCCGGTCACATAGAGCACTTTACGCCCGCCGCCGGCCATTGCGTGCAGAACCTGAAGCATGAGGGTCGATTTGCCGATTCCCGGATCGCCCCCGATCAGGACCAGGGAGCCCGGTACCAGGCCACCGCCCAGTACCCGGTCAAATTCGTCAATGCCGGTCAGATAGCGGGCCTCGGATTCCTCGGGAATGGAATCAATGGCTACCGGGCGCGTGGTGACGGTACTGTTTTGCAGGCGGTTTTTTCCGGGTCTGTCCGCCCGGGCTTCCTCAACAAAGGTCTGCCACTGGCCGCACTCGGGGCATTTGCCCATCCATTTCGGAGCCTGGTATCCGCAATTCTGACAGAAAAAAACTGTTTTGATGTTTTTTTTCAAAATGGTAGTATGCTCGTTACATTCGGTGAAAATGAATCACCGGTAATTTTACAAAAACATATATTTATACCATGACATGTGATCGTGGGCAAGATCCGATGAAATGAAATGTTCAGGAAGCGACGCCGGGCGGTTTCGTGCCCGGAATTGTCTTAATTTATACGGTTTTGGTACGTTTTGCAGTCAAGGTAACAGGAACACGCTATGATCGATTACCACATCCACACTGAACTGTGCAATCATGCCGTCGGCTCCATGCCGGACTATGTCCAAAGGGCCGTGGAGTTGGGATTCAGGGAAATCTGTTTTCTGGATCATCTGACGCTGCAGGAAGCCGGCGCACGTCTGTCCATGACGCCGGGGGAAGTGCCCCTGTATTTTCAGGCCGTCCAGAGACTGAAACTCCAATTTAAGGACCGGATTCGTGTCAAGGCCGGTCTCGAGGTCGATTTCAACCCGATTTACGTGGCGATGATTGAAGATATTATCGGTACCTATGCGTTTGATGTGATCGGAAGTTCGCTGCATTTCCCCCAGGGCGTGGACGTTGTCAACAGCGCGTCCGAATGGGCCGGAGGAAAGATGGATACCGATTACATTTTTCGGGTTTATCTTGAAAATCTTGTCAAGATGATGGATTATACCTACTTCGATATCATATGTCACATGGATCTCCCCAAGAAATTCGGGCGGAAACCGTCCCGTCCTCTGGAAAGTGAACTGGACCACCTGATCAAAAGGATCCGGGACCGGGACCTGACCGTGGAACTCAATACCAGCGGATTCCACCACGTGTTGCAGGAACCGTATCCGTCACCGGAGATTCTGAAACGATGCTGCTCGGCCGGGATCACCGTCACACTTGGGTCGGATTCCCATCGTCCCCGGGATGTGGGCCGCAGTTACGACAAGGCGTTTGCCGTACTCAAAGCCGCCGGTTATCGTGAGGTGGCCGTATTTGACAAACGCAGGCGGTCGATGATTCCTCTGACCTGAACGGGTAAAAGGAGGGCCTGATGCTGTTTGACAATCGAAAGCTGCGATATTTCATTCTGATGCTTGGAACGTTTCTGCTGCTGGCTGCCGGTATGAACACCCCGGCTGAATCGCGGCAGGATACCGTTTTCTTTGAGGCCCTGCAGAAAAAACTGGTCGCTGACGGGTTCGATCCGTCCTGGATACAGGCGCTTTACCGCCGGCCGGAAGTCCGTGTCGAGACCCGCGGCGTGTCCCTGTTTTTGAGGCACTCGGAGGCAAAGCTGAACTATGACCAGTTCACCACCGCCAAGTCGATACGCAAAGCCCGGAAATACATGAAAACGCACGCCTCCGACCTCGAGGCCGCGGAAAACGCCTATGGGGTGGACAAGACTGTCATTACGGCCATTATCCTTGTGGAGACCCGCCTGGGCACAGTGGTGGGAAGGCGCTCCGTTCTCAACTCCCTGTCGACCATGGCGGCCCTGGGCGGTCCGGAGGCGCGGAACCGGTTCTGGGACCAGGTATCGGGTGGTTCCGATTATACCCGGGCACAATACGATAAATGGGCGGACCGGCGCTCCAGGTGGGCCTATGGGGAACTCAAGGCGTTTCTGACGTATGTGACCGCTGAAAACATCAAGCCGTGGAGTTTGCCCGGTTCCTATGCCGGGGCACTGGGCATCGCACAGTTCATGCCGACCAATGTGCTGGCCCTTGCCAGGGACGGCAACAACGACGGCCGGATCGACCTGCTCAACCATGCCGACGCCATTGCCAGCGTTGCCAACTATCTCAAGTACTACGGCTGGGAATCCGGCCAGACACGAGATGCGGCCGCCAGGGTCGTGTACCGGTACAATCACAGTACGTATTACGTCAACACCGTTTTGAAAATCAGCACCTTATTGAAAGGGTAGCCGTGAACACCACAACGTTTGTCGTTTCCGTCGGGCTCTTTTTTTTCCTGCTGAACTGCTGGGCCTTTATCGACATTTACCTGAAGGATTTCGGCTCTCTGGGCCGAAAAGTAATCTGGTTTGCCGTTGCGTTTATACCGTTTCTCGGATGCGTGACGTATTTTCTGATCGGGTTCTGGCAGGGAAAGAAAAAATCCGCCATGCCGGCGGTCGTTCCACCGGCAGACCCGGATCAATAAAAAAAAGAATTGACAAATTTTAGCGGGTTCGTTATTTTTCAGGGGTTTGATTTTGAACAGGTCCCATCGTCTAGTGGTCTAGGACGCCGGCCTCTCACGCCGGTAACGCGGGTTCGAACCCCGCTGGGACCACCACCTGAATACAAAGGCCCTGCGGGTATCCGCAGGGCCTTTTCTGTGTGCTGAAACGGGGGCTTTCGGGCCAGTTGCTGCCGGTGAAAATCCGGGCAATACTGTGGCAGGATTCAAGCCGGACCTTCGGTTTGCCCGTTCAGGGGTCGTATATCCCGTCTGCAACAGCGATGGTGTGGTTTTAAAACCATTCCGGGATATAATTTAATGGCGGTTTTCAATGTGGTTTAAAGATTCTTAGAAGTCACTTTTCGATGCCCAAAAGTGAGCTTTAAGCCGTATCCGAAGGGTTCTTTTTAAGTAAATTGGTTTAATTTAAATAGGTTGGATTGGTCCGACCCCGTTTCGTACGTGCGTTTCGTACGTTTCGTGGCGACCCCGTTTCGCTGCCCTGCGCTCCTGGTTCCGGAGATGGAAGACGCTTCGGCTCGGGGGGGGCAGTGAGTCACGGTCTGGCTAATTTGGTTTCATCCAGTACTCTTCGAACCGCATTCGCCAAATTTTGTAAACTCAAAGGCTTCATTAGTATCTCACAAATCCCCGCAGCCTTGGCATTTTCATGAACAGTCACCATACCGAACCCTGTACAGGCAATAATTGGACACCCCGGACGATTTTTTTTAATTTTTGCGGCCAGTTTTTCACCTGTCATTTTTGGCATGTCTATATCAGTGATTATCAAATCGTACTTATCGGGCCAGCCATAAAAAAGTTCTAAAGCATCATAAACGTTTGTACTTGTTTCAACATTGTATCCAAGACTTTCCAACAACTCTTTTCCGATATCGACCAGAAATTTTTCATCGTCTACGAAAAGTATCCGTTCGTTGCCCTTTGGAAGTGGACTTGAAGCTTGCTTTTTCTTTTCTGATTTTTTTTGAACTATTGGAAACAATATATGAAAAGATGTCCCGGTACCTGGTTGGCTAAATACCTTAATGACGCCCCCATGATCTTTTACAATGCTATGAACATTAGGGAGCCCCAGGCCTGTTCCCTCTCCAATCTTTTTGGTTGTGAAATAAGGATCAAATATGCGTGAAATTGTATCTTTGTCCATCCCGCATCCTGTATCCTCCACGGTAAGTTTAATATACCGCCCGGATTTAACATTCTGGCAGATTAAATATTCATCGGCAGTGATTTCAACCGGGGTCAACTCAATATTTAGTTGACCACCTTCCTTTTTCATTGCATGGGCTGCATTTGTACAAAGATTTATTATAATTTGCTGGATTTGTGTTTGATCCGCTTTTATAATGCCTGAATTTGATTTTATATTCTGTCGTATTTCAATGGTTGAGGGTATAGACACTCTTAACAGCTTCAAGGCTTCTTTGATGATTACGCTGATATCAACAGGGGCTTTTTCGGATTTGCCGTTTCTGCTGAAAACAAATACCTGATTCACAAGTTCCTTCGCCCGTTTACATGCAAGATAAATCTGTTCGATATATCTCTGAACCTTTGGGTTTTTCTCGGAATTGAGTTGAGCAAGCTGAGCATATCCGAGAATTATACCCAGGATGTTGTTGAAGTCATGAGCAATGCCGCCTGCAAGTGTTCCGATAGCTTCCAGCTTGTGGACTTGAAGCAGCCTTTCCTCTGTTTTTTTCCAGGCTGTAATATCCTGAAACGCCCCCTGTATCTTGATGATTTCCCCAGACGTGTTTTTTACAATCTCACCACTGGCCCTCGCCCATAAACGTTTACCTGATTCTGTAATGATCTCGAATTCTTCATCCAGTGGGGTTCCTGTGTTTATACAGTTCATAAAGGCTTCTATGACTCTATCCCGCCATTCCGGAGCAATAAGCTTTTTTGTTTCATCCATGGATCGAGAATAACAAGCCTCTTTTCCAAGAATTAAAGCAACTTCATCTGAATAAATAATATTTCTGTTTACTAAATCCGCCATCCATCCCCCGAGCTTCGCAACTCGTCCGGCCGCTCTGAGCAGTGTCGTATTTCTGCGCAACGCTTCTTCAGCCCGCTTCTGGTCGGATTCGATGAAACAGTGTGCGACAAAGAGCGCCATTGTGTTCAGAAAGGTTTCTTCATCCGGATGCCATTTATGTTTTCTCCCGATGTGCGCGGCGCTGATAACACCGGCAAAGGCTCCGTTCTTTATAATGCCTGCATCCAGCAGGGATTTTATGCCAAGAGGTTTGAAATGGTTTTTTGCCAAATTATCAATACGAGAGTCATTTTGAACATCTTCGGAGCTGAATCTGCTTTTGGTTTTGATGGCATTGAAGTATTCGGGAAAATCATGAGCATAAAGAACCACGTCGTCTTGACGGAGGGATTTCTTGTCCGCTTCATAGAGCGTTATGCATCGCAGTTCTGATCCGTCATCTGATAGCAACCATATACTTGTGCGAGCCACGTCGATTGTTTCGGACAGCAGCCTGCAAATTTTTTTTAATAATTGTTTCAGGTCAAAATTGTTGGAAGTTTTTTTGATAGCCAGTTCAGTGATTGCGTCAAGTTGCCGTCTTGCTCTTTTCTGGCTTTTCCATAATTTCGCCTCTGTCTGCTTGCGCTCAGAATCAGCCTGCTCTAATTCTCGAATCCGTTGTTGTTCAAGTTCATCGTAGACCAACTTTTTACACATGATGCCCCTTTGATTTTAAGTAATCTTCTAAAAATATGCATACTTATATTGTTTTTGAACCCAAATGTTTCATCGTACCGAAAGCATTTATAATTTTTATAGGTTGTTTTCAATTCATAGAATGTTAATTCTCAGACGAAGTATTTGCGGGAGGTTGTTGGAAGGTCGGTTGTTGCAGCCACTTAACAGCACTTTCACGATCATGGAAGGTCATCGCCAACCATCCACGGTTCACGCATACTGCTATAAAAAAATTAACCATCTCTTTTGATGTTGGCGATTCCGGTTCGAGGATTGCTATATGGTTTGTACGATTAAATTTTTCTTCGGGAAAAATCTGTTCCGGTACATCGTATATATCGAGGGTGGCGGATTCATCGGTTTCCATGTTTTTTGTGTCAATTAGAAATTTGGTCGCCCCCTTGTTTTTTCCCATTTTAATTCGAGCAACAGCAGCTTCCTTTATTTCTTCACCGGTGACTCTCCCCAAATAGGTGAGCTCGATAATCTGTAAATTTTCGTTGTATTTAATTGTCCAGGACATATTTAGTTCCCTTGGTTATTATATGGGTTCCCTTTCCCCAACCCCCTGAATCCGGGGGGGGTAATCAAGGATCAGGGTTGAGTCTGGATGAATATTATCAATTTTGATCGTTTCATTTCTTGAAAAAAACAAAAATAATGCATTTTTTTGATGAAAAATGAATGATTAACATAACACAATTATCCAGCTGTTTTCGGAAAAAATGAACATGACATTATATCGGCTACGAAAAATTAAATATCGATGAATTTATGGCTTGGCTCAAACGTTATAATATTTCTGTTGTAGCCGATGTAAGGCAGACGCCCATTAGTCGGAAGAAAGGATTTTCAAAAAATAAGCTACAGGGTCTGTTGCCGGAAAAACAAATCGAATATATAAATTTTAAAGAGCTTGGTACATCCAGAAAAATGCGTGACAGTTTAAAAGCAACTGGTGATTATCGTGTTCTTTTCAGACAGTATGGGGTATTGTTATCCGAAAAAAAAGAACAGTTAGATAAGATTAAAAATTTGGCATACTCTGGCAAAAATGTCATGCTTCTTTGTTTCGAAAGGAACCCGGAAACATGTCATCGCAAAATGATTGCCGAAGCGATAAAAAAAAGAGCCGCAAATGGATTAAAGGTTGGATACATTGTTCGGGCATAAAATCTGTGTAACCGGTGGCTCTTCAAATCTTATTCTGGACTGTCTTATCGTTGACGGTAATCCGGCCGACAGCTCTCTTACGGATCAGATGCTTGATCGTCAGAAACACATCTATGACCGATACCCTCTGAAAGTCGCTTTAGACGGTGGATTTGCCTCAAAAGACAACCTCAGGAAAGCAAAAGCCAAAAAGATCAAAGACGTTTGTTGTTCAAAAGGTCGCGGTATGCAAGCCGAGGACATGTGTCGAAGTCAATGGGTCTACAAAAGGCTTCGCCGCTTTAGAGCCGGAATCGAATTCGGTATATCCTGGGTCAAAAGATGTTTCGGGCTTTCCAGATGCACCTGGAAAGGATACCGCTCATTTAAAAGTTACGTTTGGTCGTCAATCGTTTCTGCGAACCTATTGACGGTGGCAAGACATAATTTGAAATTGAAAATAGCGTGATTTTTCGAATTTCAAACACGAATTTAAAGATTTTACAGGATAGTTGCGCCCGAATACGCTGATTTAAAATGATAAAGAGCTGGGGGAAGCATGATTGATGCAATCGAACTCTTCTTTAAAAACAGAATCAAATGCATCGCGTTCGCCCCGTGCTGAAAACGTCCTATTTCTGGATGGACACGAATTAGGCTTTTGCCCTTTACGCCTCTTCGAGGCTTCGCCACATCCAAACAACCCGGCCAACACACAGATCCGGCCAGTCCAGCTCTGTAATTTCCGGCAGATATTCCCGGTTTTCGCTCAGGAGTACAAAACTGCTGTTCATTTTCCGGACCCGCTTGACCGCACCGATCGGGGTTTCATTTGTATCGTTGCGGACTACATAGATTTTCTTGTCCACATATTCCCGATCGTTCAGATCCACAACCACGATTGAGCCCTTAGGAATTACCGGCTCCATGGAGTCGCCGCCCACGCGCAGGGCCTTGAGGTTGTGTTTCAGTCTTCCGCATAATTCCTGACCGTAAACGATAACGGTCGATGCCGGTTCTTCGTAAGGATCAAAAGCCAGTCCGTTTATGCCCGCCGCCAGTTTGCCGGATTCGTAGAGAGGGATGCCGCGATAGTGTTCAGCCTGTTTCTGGAGGAACTCCTGTTCGTGGTCGGAGTTTACGTTGACAACAAGGGGATGCTCATCAGGAGGGGATTCAGCTTCAGGGGTGGTGCCCTCGATAAGTTGGCGGCCGAGGGCAAGCATGTTTTCGTAAGTTGTATTAAGCGCGTTGGCAATGGCGATTTGTGTATCGAAAGAGGCTTTACGTCTACCCTTTAATATCTGGCTGATATAGGCTTCTGACCTATCGGAACCAATGGCTAAAACGTTTTGCGTACCCCGCCCCCCTTTCTTAACGAGTGCCTCCAACGCTTTGAAAAAGCAACTGTATATTTGTTCAGGGCTTTCCATATTTTCTCCTTAACTCTTTGTTAAGAAATGCGCAATCCATTAAAGTTAGCATGAAGCTAAATTTATTATTGACATAAAATTAGCCAAATATGTTCAGGGCTTCGCCGTCCTTCCTGGCGTCGGGCAAAGAGTCTTGCCGAAGCTACCAACACCGATCCGGTCCTCCGGCTCGAAGGTGCGCCGGATCAGTTCAGGGAGGCGTTGAGCGAAAAGCGTCAAATGAATTAGCGCGGATTGGGTGTTTCAATGGGAAGACCGAAGAACTCAGAGGAGCGTGTGGAACCAACCGGGCATGACACATATCAACCCGTGCTCCGGTTCGCCTGTAAATAGGGCAAACCCTGATTCGTATAGGGAATTCCCATATGGTCTTCAAACTGGGGCAAAGAGCCCGGAAACGATGGCGCAAACTGCGGGGAGTCGAATCCCTGGCAGAAATCACAAGAGGCGTTAAATTCAAAGATGGAGAACGACTATATCCATCAGCGGTGAACGAATCCAAAAGGGATGTTGCTTGCCATAAAATACTGAAGCACCGGATTTGACTTTAACTCTTTAATTTTTTATACAAAGAGAAAGAAAAAAACGCCTGATACGGAACCAGGTCTGATTCGTACCTGGCAAGGCGCGGTCTCTCACTTATTGAATAATGAACGATTACCTGTGGTTTCAATAGGTTGATTGGATTACCAGAAAACAGAGGAAAAATGAAAAAAGAATTCGGACCGGAATATGCGTCTGTCGAGGATGACGGCTTTATCGTCAAATACCGGGCAAGCTGCTACTGTAAGGCGGTTCAGATTGAAGTGTGTGCAGATCCGGTAGACGCAAAAATATGCCATTGCCGGACATGCCAGAGCCTGCATGGGGCCCCGATGCAATGGGCGGCCATCTTCCACAAGCGTGATGTCAGGATAATTAAAGGTGTGGACTGCCTGACTTTCTATAACAGTGAACAATCCGTCAAGGGCAGAATTCTTCCCTGCAAGGTGAGCTGCAGTTTGTGCGGAACTCGTATCGCGGATGAAGGACGTCGGATGTGGCTTGCTTTCCCTTCGCTGTTTGAATTTGGTTCTCCGCCAAAGGTGCCTGAAGCGTTTATGCCGACCTGCCATCTTTTTTATGGTTCAAGGGTTGTCGACATAAATGACGATCTCCCCAAGTGGTCGGGCCATAAAAATGAATCGGAGAGACTGTTTTAAAAAGTCTCCATCTGCAACCCGTATCGTTCCTCACTGGTTCTGCGTTTATATTTATGAGGAAAGATTTTATCGGTTTATATACTCAATGTCGTTTTGTTACCTCGCAACAGGGGGAGTCTTTCTAATTGAGTGATGGCCATTCCGAGAAAGGCCAGGGCTTCGTGTCCATGTTGTAAGAAACAAATTGGACAGTCTCGTTGAGGTAGAAGCCAAGCGCTTTCCCGAATCGTTGAGCCTTCACATTGGCGCGTGCTGTGAACAGCGTATGCAGGAACTGGAAGACAGCGACAATAAATACCAGCAGAGCGGCTATGCGCATAGCAAACAGAAACAAGAGGACAAACGCGCCTCGTATCCATCGTTTCTTCATGCTCATGGATTCTTCTCTCATATTCACGTTCCCCTGTGTCAGATAACTATGTAATTAAATGCGGATTGAACTATTGTCAGGACATCCGCTATAAAATAAATTCTACGCCGTTTTCAAACTCCCCAACATCCGGACCAGGCCTCGGCTGAGCGTTATTCACTATTCAAGATTTGACACTGATTTTCCCTCGGATTGGATGTTTAAACGGGAAGACCGAAGAACTCAGATGAGCTTGTGGAGCCAATCGGGTATGGCACATTTCAACATACACGTGCTCAGGTTCGTCTGTAAATAGGTCAAATCCTGATTTGTATAGAGGATTTCCATAAATTTGCATGACAACCCGTATCTCCCCGGAATCTTCAGTGCAAACGAACAGGAAATCGGGGGGCGCCTGGGGAAAAATCACGGGATTGTCCTGGTCAAACCGATGCCTCAGCCCGTTTCTCCCACGAAGTCCGCAGTCGCTTTTTTTATTTTCAGCTTTGCAAATACTTGATATGTCATGATAATGTAGATAGGCTTAAGGGGCGCCCGGTTGCGCCGTTGATCTCTGGGCGGCGGCAAAAATAAATTATGCCGTCTTACGTGTATTGCCCCCCACCTGCTTAAAAAAGGAAGGAGTAAATTCCATGCCCTGGGTAAAAAAAGACATGTGTACGGGTTGCGGAATATGTGTCGATGAATGTATTGCCGGCGCTATTTCAATGATGGATGAAGGCGTTGCGTTCATAGATGAAGACGAATGCATACGATGTGGTGTGTGTCACAGTGTATGCCAAAGTGACGCCGTTCGTCATGACGGAGAACGAATTCCTGAAGAAGTGGAAACCAATCTGGAATGGGTGAGGCATTTCCTGGGACATGACTACTATTCGGGAGATCAAGAAAAGCAAAAGGCACTGATTCAGCGTATGGAGCGCTTTTTCAACAAAAATAAAATGGTGGCTGAAAAAACGATTGGGCGCCTTCATGATCTGCTCGAATGAGACCTGATTTCAGATGAAACGCAGCGCCTTAACAAATGTTTTGAATTATCACCCGGCGTAAAGTTCAAGGCATGCCCTTCTACGGCTTCGGGGTCATACGTCCTTTATGGGTGGATATCTATATCTCCTCCAGGGTTTTGTTGATACCAAGCGCCGCTATGCAGGGCCGATGGGAGGACATGGCCTCCACGACATCTGCTGCGGCGATAATTTGTGCTTCCGGCAGGATGCCTTTTCCCGGCAAGCCTGCCGGGTAACCGATGCCCCCGGTGATCAGGTCATGGCGGTGATCCATCAGTGCGGCATGGAGAGTCGTTCCGGACAATGGGCGAACCGGATGCTCGGACTATGCGCGCGGGAAATTAGACAGACCCGATAAAATTTAATTACAGGTCATTTCGCCAGGAGGAAATCGATTTCGAGGGCCGGGCAAGGGGGCGCCGGCCCTCGAAAATGGTTGCCTGTAACACGTTTTTACCCGTATCTTTTCAGAAACGGCCGTTTTTCCCGATGTCTGTGTCAGGCTCGAATGTTATCTCTCGAAATACCCCAAGGGTATTTCCGGGTAAAATTCTGGCCCTGCATGAACCCGGAAAAACCGTCCCGTTCCCGTACAGACGCCTATTTAAAAACAAGCATCGTGGATGTCTGGTTGATATGTCCCAGGTATTCTTCTCCATAGGTGCTGAAGCCTATCGTGGGAATATCCGAAAAAATCCGGCCGTAGGCCAGGGTCTGGTTTTTGGCTTCGAGTTCCAGCGTCCTCAGGATGCAGTGGAAATTGATGATGCCGCTGATGCCGCCCAGCTCGGCCTGCTTTTTTGCCACGGCTTCCCGGGTGTCGATGACAATATCTTCTGATTCCAGAACAGTCAGGTCCATTCCCTCCAGCACATTGCAGTAAAATTTCATCCGGTTTTCGGTGAGAATCTGCTGCGGGCTTCGGACAAAGGGCTCGCCGTCCACCATCAATCCGACGGGGTTGCGCATGAACCGAGTAGCCGCTTTTTCCACCGGTATGTCGACGGCTTCGGCATACGCGACGGCGGCCGGCTTGTGGTTGAATTCAATGACTTCCCGATTGGCGGTATCGGCCCTGGTTACCCTCAGATGCTTGTCCAGCGGTCGGAAACTCTGGGTTTTGATGATATCAAAGCCGGTTGCCGGTTTCAGCAGCGCCAGTATGGCCGCATCGGAATAGGTCCGTCCGTCGGCGAAAACAAATGTTTTTTCAAATTTAAGATCATCTCCGGCGGAACCGCCGATAAAGGTGATATTGGTCCGGTCACCGATCTCGTCCATGATACGTTCTTCAGCTCCCTGAAGGCCGTCCGCCAGTATGATGCCGACAAATTTCGAAAAATCCAGTTCGTCCACCGGCCGGCCGTAATGTCGCTCGAATGACGAAAACGCCGGGGTCAGGTCACAGTCGCCGCTGATGCCGTTTACGACTTCAATGTGAACGTCGTCCAGAAGGTCACTGTTCAGGCCCATTGCCACGACACTGTTTTTAAGCATTTTCCCGCTGATGATTTCACCCGCGGTTGTGCACCCGAACACCCGGGCCGTGTCGGAAAAACCGTCAAACATGGCTTTGTTGAGAGTGTCCGGGTCATATGCCGAGGACGCAAAGAAAATTATCAGTCTGCTTTCAAATTCGCCAAACTGCTTTTTGAGATCGTTCACCACGGCTTCGGGATTTTTTTCCGATGAGAATCCAACAACAGTATTCATAATGTATGAGCTCCTTTCAATAGGTGGCTGAATAATACAGGATCGATGCAGATCGAGGGTTGCGGGTGTGCTAAACTTTTACACCGACGTGTCGGGCCAGTTTTTCGACTCTCTGTAGCACGGCGGGATCATCGGGAGTCGAGGGGCCGAAGTCTGCGGGGTTAATGCCTTTGAGGATTAATTTGGTCCGGGTGGCCGATGCCAGGGTCGGATTGCCCTGCGATCGTTTTTCAATGATTGCGTCGAGAAGTTTTTTGATTTTTCCTGCCATTGGTCGTTCCTTCCATGCTAGAGGTTCCGGAAATGAATTGTCTGATATTTAACGCAGATGTTTGAGATATAGTCTTCACCGATGGGGAAGGGAAACGGTGTTTGTTGATCGAATGTCTGAAGCTCCATAAGTAAATACTGTGACATGACGTGCCCGGCACAAAAAATAAAAGTTTTTCATCTGCCAATTTTGATGAACTCGTAAAAAGTCCAAAATTTATATGTATCTGAAATTTTTATAAAAATTAATATTTTGGCCTTGACTTTTTCTTTAGGATTTTATAAAAAAAGCCATAATAATCAAATAGTTAAG
>Ga0272441_10001633_pt1 | contig 47394 bp, 42 predicted proteins | sample SSMProp6N_FD_193582 | JGI IMG/M metagenome (GOLD analysis project Ga0272441, IMG submission 193582) | Marine sediment archaeal communities from Little Sippewissett salt marsh, Falmouth, MA, United States - SSM-Prop-6N | ecosystem: Environmental > Aquatic > Marine > Wetlands > Sediment ... | reverse complement strand
GAGATCAACCTCGGCTTCGGCATCGGCTCGAACTTCACGGTCACCGCTTCGCTGACCATCGACGCCGGCGGCCTGCAGCTGATGTGCCTCGGCTTCGACGTCAGCTGGTAGTCTGTCTCTAGGACAACGCTAGGCCTTACAGGGCCCCGGTTCGCCGGGGCCCTTTTTTCTTGCGGTAGGGCGTGGGCTCACCGCTTCACCGAACGTTCGCGATTTGGCCATGAGCTTCTCACACAGGGGGACTACGCTCCACACTGTACGAGGGCGAAAGAGAGCGACGACGCAGGCATAGACGGGGTCGACCCGCAGGGGCGGCCCCGTCCTGTTTCTTGTTGCGGTGTGCGTCTGTGCCTGTACGATGAGCGGATCGCTGCGCGAACGAAAACCGGGGGTGACCGCCGCCATGAGGCTGGATGCGCTGGGCTTGCAGCACGAGCGGGCGTTGGGCTTGTTCCTCGAGGCGTTTGCCCGTGCGGGAGAGAAGCGCATTCCGGCGTTCCTTCTGCCAACCGACTGGCCCCACACGAGGATTGTCGAGGTGCTTTCCGCCTGGGCACGCGGTGAGCAGCTCCCGCAGGGATGGGTTCCGTCGACCACATGGTTCCTCTACCGCGGCGAGGCGATCGTCGCGGTTGCGAACCTCCGGCACCGGCTCTGTCCGGCGCTCGTCCGCTGTGGAGGACATGTCGGCTACAGCGTTGTGCCTGGAGAACGGGGCAGAGGGCGGGCGACGTTCCTTCTCGAGACGGTCAAACGCCATGCACGCGCCATGGGGCACGCGAGGCTCCTTCTCACCTGCGATGAGCAGAACCACGCGTCTTCTCGTGTGATCGAGAAGTGTGGCGGCGCGCTCGTCCCAGCGTCCGCCGGGGAGCAGGGCGCGCCGGAGATCCTTCGATACTGGATCGAGCTCGCCCCATCAGCCGCTTCCTAGCGTGCGTGCGAGGGGGATGTCTCCTTGCGAGAGAGGTCGCGCCAGAGGCGCAACCCTTCAAGGGTGAGGAACGGATCGTGCTCCTCGATCGCGCCGAGCTCCCGTGCGAACAGCTCTCCGTTTCCTCCGGTGGCAATCACGCGAAGCGGGCCGACCGCGCGACGAAATCGACCGATCAGCCCGGACACAAGGTCGAGGTAGCCGAGGACGATTCCGGAGCGCAGGTTGTCCGCTGTCGTTCGGCCCACCACCGACTCCGGGACCTCGAGATCCACGGAGTGGAGCCTTGCGGCGCGATCAACGAGTGCCCGCGCCGCGAGGCGCATCTCCGGCGCGATGGCGCCCCCACGGAAGCTGCCGTCGGCGTCCACGAGATCGAACGTTACTGCGGTCCCGAAGTCTATCACCAGGGCGTTCTCACGGTAGCGATGGTGTGCGGCGATGCAGTTGGCGATCCGGTCCGCGCCGACGGCGGTGGGTTCGTCCACGCGGAGCGGGATGGGAGCGTCCGTTGCGTCGAGGAAGCGCGGCGGATGGGCGAGCGGCGGGTGGAGTCCCTGCCGAATGGAGCGGTTCTGCGACGGGACAACCGATGCCACAACCGCATCGTCGATGTCCGACGGCGCGAACCCCGCCTGGCACAGCAACGCTACGGCGGCAAGCCGCAGTTCATCGGCGGTGCGGTGGTGATCCGTCGTCAGCCGCCAGTGGCCTCGCAGCCGGTCGCCATCGAAGAGCCCGAGCACGATATCCGTGTTTCCCACATCGATTGCCAGGAGCATCACAGGGTCTCCTCCCCGAGCAACACGTTGTCGATCAGCCGCGTCGTGCCGATGCTGACCGCGAGCGATGCCAGCGCCGGGCGATCGATCCTCGAGAGCTCGTCGAGAGATCCGGCGTCGGCGACACTTACGTAATCGACGGCGATCAGTGGCTCCTCGGCCAGCACCTTGCGGACGGCTTGCCGAACGCCCTCGGCGTCGCGCTCGCCCCTCTCCCAGACGGCACGCCCCGCCGAGAGGGCGCGGAACAGGGCGGGTGCGGCCGCGCGCTCGGCAGGCGCGAGGTAGCTGTTGCGGCTGCTCATCGCCAGCCCGTCGGCTTCGCGAACGGTCGGTCCGACGATCACCTCGACGGGAAGGTTGAGATCGTGCACCATGCGCCGCAGCACGACCGCCTGCTGTGCGTCCTTCTGCCCGAGATACAGCCTCCGCGGCTCCGCCAGATGGAGCAGCTTGAGCACAACGGTCAGCACGCCGCGGAAGTGCCCTGGCCGCGCCGCCCCTTCCAACCGATCGGTCAGGCCCGGCTGGTCGACCCATGTCCGATGGTTCGGGCCGTACAGCGCCTCCTCTGTCGGAACGAACACCAGGTCCACGCCCTCTGCCTCGAGCAGCGCGAGATCGCGGGCCGCGTCTCGAGGGTAGGACGCGTAGTCCTCGCCGGGACCGAACTGCGCTGGGTTCACGAACAGGCTCACCACGGCCGCGGCGTTTTCCTCCAGGCAGCGGCGAACGAGCGACAGGTGCCCTTCGTGGAGGAATCCCATCGTGGGGACGAACCCCACGTCGCTTGGGAGGCGAGACCGCACTGCCTTGAGCTCCTCGACACCCGTTGACACGTTCATTCGTCGTTCGCTTCCTCCCGCAACGCACGCGCCAGGTCGGGATCGGTGGAGAAGGCCTGTTCCGGGCCGGGGAACGCACCGCGCTTCACCTCGTCGACGTAGCGGCCCACGGCGTCTTCCATCAGCGAGGAGAGCTCCAGGTAGGACTTCGCGTGCTTCGGCAGCCGGCCGCGGGTGAGCCCGAGGACGTCGGTCACCACCTGAATCTCACCGCTGCAGTGCACTCCCGCGCCGATGCCGATCGTCGGTACTCTGAGACGCTCGGTGATCTCCCGCGCAACAAGGTCGGGGATGCACTCCAGGACAACGGCAAACGCCCCGGCTTCGGCCACAGCGCGGGCGTCGGCGACAAGGGCTTTCGCCGCGGACAGCGATCGCCCCTGGACCCTGAACCCACCGAGGCGATGTACCGACTGCGGCGTCAGGCCGACGTGGCCCATGACGGCGACCCCGGCGTCGGCGAGCCGGCGGATCGTGTCGGCGATGACCACACCACCCTCAAGCTTCACGGCGTGGGCACCTCCCTCTTGCACGAGGCGACCCGCGTTCTCCATCGCCTGCTCAGCGGACCCTTGATACGTCATGAACGGCATGTCGGCGACAACGAGTGCCTGTCGGCGCCCGCGAGCAACGGCCCGGGTGTGGTAGAGGATGTCCTCGAGGCGGACCGGCAGAGTGGTTTTGTGACCGAGAAACACCATGCCGAGGCTGTCGCCTACGAGGATGACGGAGACTCCTGCGGCGTCAACGATGCGTGCTGTCGCGGCGTCGTAGGCAGTGATCGCAACGATCCGCTCGCCGCGATCGCGCATCTCCTGGAGGGTGGTTACGGTCGCCTGCATGGGAGTCACTCCTTGCTCGGCGGTTCGGCGAACAGTCGCTCCAATCGGCGGGCCTGGTCCGCATCAACGGTTCCCCCGTCCCGGGCGATGCGCAGCGTCCGCCGTGCCAGGGCACGATACAGGGAGGCCGCCTCGGCGTCCAGACGATCAAGCGCCGCAAGATGGGCGGCGACGGTGCCCTCGTCACCTCGTGCGATTGGCCCCGTGAGGGCCGCGGGAAGGCCGACCGCCGTGAGGTTGGCGAGGGTCCCCTGCATCAACGGAAGCAGCGCGCGCAGTGCCGCCTCGCGCTCTGCGCCGAACGCCTGCCATGTTTCGCAGGCGAGCTCCGCAAGGCTCACCAGGAAGTTGCTGGCGATCGCCGCGCCGGCATGGTAGAGAGCGCGGTGGCGTCCGGCGAGCGTGATCGCGTGCCCACCGATGCGCCGAGCAGCCTCGATCAGCGTCTCCCGGAGCGCGTCATCGGTCGCCTCGACCGCGATCGTCGCCCCGTCGAGGCGGGCCACGGCATGCTCGGCCGGCGGGAAGCTCCACAGGGGATGGAACGCTCCCAAGCGCGCTCCCCGCTCGTCCGCTGCTGCGAGCGCTGTCATCGCCGCGATGCCGCTGCAGTGCACGACCGACTGGTCCGATCGCCAAGGGATTTCTGACGCCACTCCAGGGAGCGCGTCGTCGGGGACAGTGAGGAACACGAGGTCGCCGGCGGCGGCGGCTGCCGGGGCGGCCAGAGGACGTGCCTGCGGCAGCGCGGCGGCAACCCGCTCCGCCGACGCCATCGTGCGGCTGGCGATCGCGACGACGGGGTACCCCGCGGCGCAGAGAGACGCGGCGAGCGACGCACCGGCGCGACCGGCCCCGATGAACGCGATCCTCGGATCGGACGATGGATCCATCGCCGGGTCTCTACTCCTTCGCCGCAAGAAGCGCGACAACGCGATCGAGGATCGCCTCGGCGACGTCGCGCTTGGAGCGCAGGGAGATGGTTGCCGTCTCCCCCCGCGGGTCGAGGAGAATCACCTCGTTGTCGTCGCTTCCAACCCCTGCGCCGGGCAGGGTGAGATCGTTGGCAACGATCAGATCAAGCCGCTTCTCGACCAGCTTGCGTTGAGCGCTCTCAACCAGGTTGTCGGTTTCGGCGGCGAACCCCACTCGGATCGGGCCGTCCTCGGTCGAAGCGAGCACATCCGGCGTTGGCTCCAGTGCGAGGGTCTCGGGCATCTCGGTCTTCCGGATCTTCGATGTGCTCCTGTGCGACGGTCGAACGTCGGCGACGGCGGCGGCCATGATCAGTGCGTCGGCGGACGGCGCCTCCTCGCGAACGGCAACGAGCATCTCGTCTGCGGTCTCCGCGCGATGCAGTCGGACACCGGCGGGAGGCTCGATCGACGTTGCGGCAACGACGAGTGTCACTGCGGCGCCCCGATCTCTCGCTGCCTCGGCGATCGCGAACCCCATCTTTCCCGATGAGCGGTTGCCGAGGAAGCGCACGGGATCGATCGGCTCGCGGGTTCCGCCAGCAGTGACAAGGATCCGCCGACCGGCGAGATCGCCGCCGCGTCCGAGGATGGCCATCACTTCGCCGAGGATCTCCCGCGTTGGCGCGAGTCGCCCCGCCCCGACGCCCCCCGACGCCAGTCTGCCGGTCGACGGCCCTACCAGGACCGCGCCCCGCGAGCGGAGCGTTGCGAGGTTCTCTTGCGTCGCCGGGTGCTCGTACATCGCGGTGTGCATCGCCGGGGCGACGACCAGCGGTGCGCGCGTTGCCAGTGCTGTGCAGGTGAGTAGATCGTCGGCGATGCCCGTTGCCAGCTTGGCGATGACGTTGGCGGTGGCCGGAACGATGACCAACGCGTCGGCGCGATCCGCAAGCGAGATGTGTTCGATGGCGTGTGTTACGGCTTGGTCGAACATCTTCGTTGCCACAGGGCGCCCGGTGATCGCGCGAAAGGTGGCCGGTCCGACGAGCTCGGTGGCGCTTCGCGTCATGACGACATGCACGCCAACGCCGCACCGCACCATCCGGCTCGCGAGATCGACCGCCTTGTAGGCGGCGATCGACCCGGTGACACCAAGGACAACCGTTCGATCCGCCACGAAACCACCTCCGTCCAGGCGAGATTGTAGACCGGTACGGCGAAGAGTCCAAGGATCGCGCGCCCGGTGCCAGGCTCATGGAGCGGACAACAGAGCAGGCAGGTCCGATTCGATCGCGGCTGATCGACAAGGGACTGCTCTACACGCCAGGGCACGGATACGCGGCGTTCACAGTGCCGCAGTTCGACCGCTACCTTCGGCGCACCCTGCCGGACTCGACCGGGCGGGAAGGCTAGGATTTGGCCTATGGCGTGAATCGTCAGTCGTTGCGAGGCAGAGCTACGATCGATGGCATCCGAACAGCAACGTGACAAGCCACCGTCTCTTGTGGCTGGGCGGGGGAAGCTACGTCCCCTTTTCGAACACAGCGCCACGCCGAGGCCGTTCCCGGGAACCATTTGGGGTTTAGCGTCCTTGAAGCGGGGAGGACGCCCGCTTGGCTGGCGTCCTCCCGCGACACACCTTACGGCGTGCGAGTGGCCGCCTGGGCGGCGGCGAGACGGGCGACCGGCACGCGGTAGGGGCTGCAGCTGACGTAGTCCAATCCGGTGCGATGGCAGAACTCCACCGAGGATGGCTCTCCGCCGTGCTCGCCACAGATCCCGAGCTTCAGCTTCGGCTTGACCTCCCGCCCGAGGCGACACGCCATGTCCACGAGCTTCCCCACACCCTGCTGATCGAGCACCTGGAACGGGTCCCGTTCGTAGATGCCTTTGGCCACGTACTCCCTGAGGAATCTCCCCGCGTCGTCGCGCGAGAACCCGCATCCCATTTGCGTCAGGTCGTTCGTGCCGAAGCTGAAGAAGTCCGCCTCGCGGGCGATCTCGTCGGCGGTGACGGCGGCCCGCGGGACCTCGATCATCGTGCCCACAAGATACGGGATCTCGTCTCTGGAAAGGCCGTTCTCCGCGAGTACCGCGGCGGCGATCCTCTCTGCCAGGACCCGCTGTGCGGTGAATTCGCGAACGTGGCCCACCAACGGGATCATGATCTCGGGATGGACGGCGACGCCTTCCTTGTGGACGCTTGCCGCGGCCTCCATGATCGCGCGCACCTGCATCTCGGAGATCTCCGGATAGGTGATGGCGAGGCGACAGCCGCGGTGACCGAGCATGGGATTGAACTCGTGGAGTGCGTTCACCTTCTCCCGAATCCGCTCCGGCGGCACGCCGAGCGACGCGGCCACCTCCTGCTGCCCCTCCGCGTCGTGCGGCAGGAACTCGTGAAGGGGGGGGTCGAGAAGCCGGATGGTGCCCGGACGTCCGGCAAGGGCGCGGAAGATGCCGACGAAGTCGTCACGCTGGATCGGGAGCAGCTTCGCCAACGCCGCACGACGGCCCTCCTCGTCTTCGGAGAGAATCATCTCTCGCACCGCTACGATGCGGTCCCCCTCGAAGAACATGTGCTCTGTGCGCGTGAGACCGATCCCCTCAGCGCCGAAGCGGATGGCCGTCTCGACGTCCTGGGGCGTGTCGGCGTTGGTGCGAATCCCGAGCGTCCGCGCCTTGTCCACCCATTCCATGAACTCGGCGTACTGGCGGTAGAGCAGGCTGTCGTCGGCCGACATCTCACCGCTCAACACCTGGACGATCTCCGACGGCTTGACCCGGATCTCGGCGGCGTACACCGCTCCGGTGAACCCGTCGATGGCGATGGTGTCGCCCTGCTTGAGGGTTGTCTCGCCGATCGACAGGCGTTTCGAAGCGATGTCGATGCCAAGCGACCCGACGCCGGCCACGCACGGACAGCCCATGCCTCGGGCCACGACCGCGGCGTGCGAGGTCATTCCCCCACGCGCGGTGACGATCCCCTGTGCCACGCTCATCCCCCCGATGTCCTCGGGGCTGGTTTCGATGCGGACGAGGATCACCTTCTCGCCGCGGTCGGCCCACGACTCCGCCTCCTCCGCGGAGAAGACCACGCGTCCACAGGCCCCTCCGGGGCTTGCGTTCAGGCCGCTTGCGACCGGTTCGAGGCCGCGTGAGCGGATGTCTTCCTGGTCGAGGATGGGGGCGAACAGCTTGGAGAACTCGTCCGCGGGGACCCGGCGCACGGCCTCGGGCGCGTCGATCAGCCCCTCTGCGACCATCTCAACTTGCGAACGGAGCCAGCTGAACGCCGTGCGCTTCGCCGTCCTGGTCTGCAGCATGTACAGCTTCTCGTTCTCGATTGTGAACTCAAGGTCCTGCATGTCGAGGTAGTGCGCCTCGAGCTTGTCGCGGATCGCGAGAAGCTCATCGTAGATCCGCGGCATCTCGTCCTTCAGTGCATCGATCGGCTGCGGGGTGCGGATGCCGGCGACAACGTCCTCGCCCTGGGCGTTCATCAGGTACTCGCCGTAGAACGCGTTCTCTCCGGTGGCCGGATCGCGCGTGAACGCCACGCCCGTTCCGCAACCTTCACCCATGTTGCCGAACGCCATGGCTTGGACGTTCACCGCCGTCCCGAGGAGGCCGGTGATGGCGTTCAGTCGGCGGTACGTGATCGCTCGCGGGTTGTTCCACGAGCGGAACACCGCTTCGATGGCTCCCCACAGCTGCTCTTCCGGATCCTGGGGGAACGGACGCCCGGTCGCCTGCTTCACCGCGTCCTGATACCGGGAGACGATCGTGCGCAGCGCCTCGGAAGAGAGATCCGTGTCCTTCTCCGCTCCGACCTCGGATTTGACTTGTTCGAGGATGTGTTCAAACGGGTCCGGCTCTCCCTCCGAGGCAGGTCCGAGCCCGAGGACAACATCGCCGTACATCTGGATCAGCCTGCGGTAGGAGTCGTAGGCGAACCGCTCGTCGCCCGTCTTCGCGGCAAGCCCCACAACCGAGGCGTCCGTGAGTCCCAGGTTGAGGATGGTGTCCATCATCCCCGGCATCGACACCGCGGCGCCCGAACGAACGGACACGAGCAGCGGGTCGCCGGCGTCGCCGAAGCGCTTCCCGGTGATCTGCTCGAGCCCCTTCAGGCCGAGCTCGACCTCGGCGGCGAGCTCGGCCGGGTAGCGGCCGTCGTGCTCTGCGTGATAGCCACAAACCTCCGTAGAGATGGTGAAGCCAGGCGGGACGGGAATCCCGAGACGGGCCATCTCCGCGAGGTTCGCGCCCTTGCCTCCGAGCAGCTCCTTCATCGAGCCGCTGCCCTCCGTTTGCTTGCCGCCAAAGGGGTAGACGTACTTCACACCGATCGTCCTCCGTTTCCGTGGTTCATCGTGTTCCAGCCAGGCCGTCACTCGACGAGGAGCGCGTCCACGAACTCCTCAGGGGAGAACGGCTGCATGTCTTCTGGTCCTTCGCCAACACCGATGTACATGAGCGGCACGCGGAGCCGCTCCCACATCGAGACGACCACCCCGCCTCGCGATGTGCCGTCGAGCTTGGTGAGGACCACTCCCGTGAGATCAACGGCTTCGTGGAACCTCTCCGCCTGGCTCACCCCATTCTGACCGGTCGTTGCATCGAGCACCAGGAGCCGCTCATCCGCGGGGCGACCGAGCCGCTTCTCCACGGTGCGCCCGATCTTCTGCAGCTCTGCCATAAGGTTGTGACGCGTCTGCAGGCGCCCGGCGGTGTCGATCAGGACGACTCCACCGACCCGTTCGGCGTGGGCAACGGCGTCATACACCACCGCCGCGGGATCGCTGCCCTCCTGCTGGCGGATGAGCGTTGCCCCCACCCGCTCAGCCCACACCGCAAGCTGGTCGACGGCGGCGGCGCGGAAGGTGTCGGCGGCGGCGAAGGTCAGGGGCAGCTCGCTGTCTGTGGACCGAACGCCCGCCGCCAGCTTGGCGATGGTCGTCGTCTTCCCGGCCCCGTTGACGCCGGTCACAAGGATCACGGTCGGGGCCCCGTCGCTGCGGAGCGTAAGGGGACGCTCGCAGCCGCGAAGCCGCCCAAGAAGCTCACGCCGCACGGCATCGCGGAGAGACGCGTCAGGATTGTCCCGGTCAACATGCGCGGTCGCGGCGCCGGAGATCTCGGCCGCCGCCCGCGGGCCGATGTCGGCGGCAAGGAGAAGCGCCTCCAGCGCCTCGGCGGGCTCAAGCCACGTGGCGTCGCGCCGGAAGATCCCGCCCAGCCCCCCGGCAAACTGAGTCCGCGAGCGGGTCATCCCGTTGCGGAGGCGCCGTGACCACGTGCTCACATCGCCTCCGGGGCGCTCATCCCGAGCACGCGGAGACAGCGGCCGAGCACCAGCTTGACGCCGCGAACCAGTGCAAGGCGCGACGCCTGGAGCCGCGCGTCGTCTCCAAGGATGCGGTGATCTGTGTAGTAGGCATGGAACCGGCGAGAGAGCTGGAGAGCATATTCGGCCACAAGGTGCGGTGAGAACGACAGCCCCGCCTCGAGAAGGCACGACGGCAGCCGGTCGAGCAGTTTGATGAGCTCAAGCTCCTCGGGCAGCTGCAGCGGCTCGAGCGTCTCTGCATTGACCTCGGCGTCCACGTCGCCCGCTTTCCTCAGTACCGAAGCGATACGGGTGTGCGCGTACTGAATGTAGGTGACAGGATTGTCGAGCGACTCGCTGCGGGCCAGATCAAGATCGAACTCCAGGTGATGTGTGGGCTTGCGGGCGACCATGAAGTAGCGAACGACGTCGGATCCGAGCTCGTCCACGAGGCTGCGAAGCGTCACGAACCGCCCGCTTCGCGTGGACATCCGCGTTGTTTCGCCTGACGCTTTGAGGCTCACCAGCTGGTGCACCGCGTAGTCGAGGAAGGCGTCGGGAAGTCCCAAGATCCTCATCGCTGCGCCCATCGCGCGCTGCTCGGCGTGGTGATCGGCCCCCTGGACGTTGATCACCCGCTCGAAGCCGCGCTCGCTCTTGTTCAGGTGATATGCGATGTCCACCAGAAGGTAGGTGGGGCGGCCGTCGCTTCGCACGAGCACCGCGTCGCGATCCCCGCCGTGGGCTTCTGCCGCGAGCCATGTGGCACCTTCCTTGGCGTAGGTTCCACCCCGTTCCGTGAGCCGTGCCAGGGTGCCGCGAACCTGACCGGTGCGGTGAAGGGTGGTCTCGCTGAACCAGTGGTCAAACGACACGCCGAGTGCCGCGAGATCCTCGCGGATGCCCACGCTGATGCGATCCACCGCGATCCGACGCAGCTCGGCGCACGCAGCCTCGTCGAAGCGAGGGTAGCGATCCTCCCAGTCGGCGGCGAGTTCGGCGCCGATCGCAACGAGGTAGTCGCCCTCGTAGCCGCCGTCGGGGATCTCCGCCTCCGCACCGAGCGCCTGACGGTATCGTGCCCACAGCGATTCGGCGAGCAGGTCGACCTGGCGCCCCTCATCATTGAAGTAGTACTCCCGCTCGACCGTGAATCCGATCGCTGCGTACAGCGACGCGAGCACGTCGCCGAGCACCGCCTGGCGTCCGTGCCCGACAGTCAGAGGCCCGGTGGGGTTTGAGCTGACGAACTCCACCTGAAGGCGCTTGCCGCCTCCATCGGAGAGAGCCCCGAACGAATCCCCGGCAACGAGGATCTGGCGCAGCGCTTCGTGAACCGCTCTCGGGCGAACGAACAGGTTGATGAAGCCGGGTCCGGCCACCTCTACGCGGGTCATCGTCTCCGCGGGAAGCGCCGCTGCAACGCGGTCGGCCAGCTTGCGAGGCGTCGTGCCGGCTACGCTGGCGCCCACCAAGGCAAGATTCGTGGTGAAGTCGCCGAACTCCGGGCGATCGGACGGCTCGACCTTCACCTGTGACGCGTCGCCCGCGGGAACGATCGTCTTCCACGCGGCGACGAGGAGCTGCTTCACAAGGTGTTCTAGCATGGCTCCATTGTCCTCGAAGTCGCCGGAACTAGCTACCTCTCGACGATGAAACGCATCCCTGTCTTGGTCTCGCCGCGGATGGCGATCTCCATGAACCCCGGGACAACGCGAAGCGGAGAGCGGCCCGAACCCTCCAGCAGACGGCGGGCGATCGCCAGGGCCTTCACCGTTTGGTTCACTGCCCCAGCGCCGATCGCGTGGATCTCGACGACTCCGTGCGTCTCGATGGCTCCCGCAACGGCACCGGCAACGGAGTTGGGGCTCGATTGGGACGCGACCTTGAGGACTTCCACGACCCCTCCTGCGAACGGTGACGACGATGCGCTTCCCGCCCGAAAGCAGTATATGACGGCGTTCTTGGGGTGTCAACGGGCCCGAAACCAGCTCGCCTCGGCGCTTGCAGGCCACCAGGGAGGCCCGTATGATGGTGCCGCTGTTCGGACGCTTCGGAGGTTGGTGCTGGAGCGGGCCTTCCATGTTCGACGCAGCGGGATGATCGTCTCGATGCGTCAAGCGTTGGTGTGGTGGAGAGGAAGAGCCTACCCACTGCACGAGCGCGTGGACCGGTTGCATGAGGAGGCACCGCGATGCGACGGATCGGTTCCCCTGCCCCCATCATGACGCTGCACAGGACCTCACGTGGCTTTGCCGCGCCGCGCGACGCCACGGGGGGAAGCGCAGCGATGGGGCCTGGGGCGACGACAAGCCACGACGGGGAGTCTTGGGGGGACGCGTGATGAACCGAAGCCGGTTCCGTCGCTTCTGGGCTCACCCGTTGGCGGGCATGCTGGGAGGCCTGTTCCTGGGCGCCGTGGCTGCGGGGATCGCAGCGGCGATTCTGGTCTACGTTGTCCAACCCGTTGCCTATCAGGCGACGCGCGGGATGCGTTCGGTACGAGCGGCGCCGTTCGTGGTGTGGTTCTGGGACGACTCCGAGGCCTGGGCGGAGCGTGATGCGCTGGTCGGACAGCTGAGGGACGTCTACGAGAGGCTGCTTGCGCAGATGGAGACCTCCGAGGAGCTGATCCCCCAGCCGATCAACGCGCTGGTTCACGACGACCTCAGCGATCTGCTGACGTCGGTGACGCAGCGCAAGAGCTCTGCCAACGAACAGCGTCTGTCGGCTCCGGTGGATCTGTTCGTGGGCGCCGATCCTGCCGGGCCGTTGGCCGAGCTGATCGCCGCCTACGGCTGGGGTCCGTGCCAGTCGCTGATCCTGCTGAACGGTTTCCGGGCCGACATCTCGGAGCCGGGACGCGACTTCCACGCAGCCGTTGCCGCGCTGCCGGAGACCGAGCGACTGGGGCTCGCGCAGCTGCTGCAGTTCGAGGGGGAGCTGGCGCCTTCGCTCTACCAGCAGTACGCGGCGCCGACCTCCCAGTCCGCCATCGGCTCTCTGGCAGACTTCGCGCGACTGATGAACGTCGAAGACGTGAGCTCCGTGCAGCTGTTCGACACCTTGTCGCTGCACGCCGCATCGTTCGTTCGCTTCATCGTCGAGACCTACGGGGTGCAGGAGCTGAGCAGGCTCTGGGGGGCGGGGTCCACGGCGCGGCTTCTCCAACGCCTACCGGTCTCACTGGACGAACTCGCCTCCTCGTGGGACGTGGCCGTGGCCGAGGCTGCAGCCGTGTCCGAAGAGACGCCGTTCCTGCAGGTCTACTATGGCCTTGCAGACGGCCATCCCGATGAGGCCTTCTCAACGGTCCTTGAGTGGGAGACTCCGCTCGACAGAGCGGAAGCCGAGCTTGCCGTGAGGTGTGCCCTTACGGTCGGCGCCTTTGGCGACGCGCGGCGCTTCGCCGAAGAGGCGCTCGACGCCGCTGTGCGCGGCGAGCTGCTCGGATTTGTCGGGGTGTTTGACGGATGGTGTGCGGTCGAAGCCGGACGCTGTCGCGTGCTCGGGCCCGAGGCGATGCTCGCCGAACTGGAAGGGATTGCGGAAGCAGGGTGGGCGACAACACAAGGGATTGCGGAGTCCCTCGAGGTCGATGTGGCCGAGCTGCCCTCCCGGATCACGCTCATCGTCCATCCTACGGCTGCGTCGGCGGACGCCGGGGAGGCGATGCTTTCTCAAGGGTTCGAGAGGGCTGCAGTGTACGGCTTCACGGCATCCGACACGGTGGATGTCGTGAGGGTGCGCCTCGCCGAGTCTCTTCCCGAGGTGCTTTATGGCCACGGTACGTACTCGCGTCTGCTTCGGTCCGGACTGGCGACGGCGTTGTTGCGGGACCTGGATGAGCTTGTTGTCGACGCGTGTGCACTCATTGCTGAACAGCGGTGGATATGGCTCGATCGCTTGGATTTCAATCGTAGCGATGAGGAGACGGTGCTCCTCGAGGCGGGGTTGCTGTTCCGCTACGTGCTGGACACGTGGGGCGCCGCAGCGATGCGACGGATCTGGGTGGCGACGTCGGCTCGAGCGGACGACCTATCTCTCGACACGTCTCTGCAAAGGGAGTGTGGGGTCGGCCGACGGGGGATCGAAGAGCGGATGTTCGAGTCGCTTCTGGTCTGCCCATGAGCCTGCCCGAAGTGCACGGAACAGCGATGGAAAGCGAATTGACAACGGGATGGATGCTGTGCTACTATGGCTCTAACCGCGAGGCTTCCCACTAGATTGAACTGGACGCTGGAGGTGATGGCGCGACCAGCACAGTACGTACAGCACCGGTCTAACCGTACAAAGGAGGGACTAGCATCATGAGAAGTTCTGGCCTTCGGGCATTGGTTCTGGCGACCTTTGCAGTGGCAGCGTGTGCCGTTGTCGGACTTGGCTATACAGAGTCCGATTTGCTCGCCATCGTCAACGGGGAGATCGTCCCTGAGGTGAGCATCGCCGCCGGCGCGAACCTGGTCGATTACTTCTTCGACAACTACACCCAGGAGGAGCTGCTCGTCGAGGCGACGAGCGGGCTCACACCGGGGATCAAGGTCGCTGCTGCAGAGGCGCTGAAGCGCTATCGCATCTTTGTGAACCCGTACGAGGACCTCATCGCCGCCTACACGGCCGATGAACTCAAGGCCATGGGAGCGACCTCGCTTCCGGCGGCGCAGGCCTACTACTACATGATCCGTGGCGACGTCACGCTAGAGTCGCTCGAGGCGGACGCTGCGGGCATCGGTTATCTGGCGCAGGCCGCCGGCGAGCTTCTTGGCGGGTACTACTCGCCCGGCTCGTTCAATCCCCTGACCCTCGATGAGGCGATTGACCTCACCGAGAATGGCGCCACGCCCGGTCTTCGGCTTGCGGGGGGTGTCGCACTGGCGACCTACATCCTCCTGGGCGAGTCCGACTACGGCGCGGACATGTCCGATGAGGATCTGATCACGGGTGCGCTGGCTGCTACCGGCTTTGATCTGGGACTGGCACGCGTCTATCAGACGCTTCTCACCCAGCGCTTCGCCCAGTAGGCGGCGTGTAGAAGAGAAACTAGGAGGTTATGCAGATGAAGAAAGTCGGGCTCATTCTTGTAGGCCTGCTCCTCGTCTTCTCGGCAGCGGCCGTGGCCCAGTACTACGACGGGCTCCAGGATCCGAAGATCTACGACCTGGGCAGCGACGAGTACCCCGGGCTTGAGGCTGGCGTCAATGGCGGTACGTTCTACATCTCGGCGATCAGCAACCCGAAGAAGTGGAACGACGTGACCGCGCACGAGACGAGCACCACGCAGTACACGAACGTCATGTTCCGCAGTCTGGTGACGATCCATCCGCAGACCGGCGCGCTTGTCCCTGAGCTGTGCACGGGCTGGGATATCTCCGCGGACGGTCTTGTGGTGACGTTCAACCTGCGCAAGGGCATCAAGTGGTCGGATGGCGAGGTGTTCGATGCCGAGGACGTGCTGTTCACCTACAACGACCTCATTCTAAACGAGGACGTTGAGACGGACAGCCGCGACGGCCTTGCGCTTCCGGACGGGACGTTCCCCGTGATGACGGCCATCGACTCCCACACGATCCGGCTCGAGATGAGCCAGATCTTCCGCCCGGTGTTCAACCAGTTCACGTTCAACATCATGCCCGAGCACAAGCTTGCGGATACGGTTCACAAGCTGAACCCCGCAGTGCCGGCGGGCAACTTCAACGAGGTGTGGGGCCTGGACACGGATCCGGCGGATCTTGCCGGCCTCGGCCCGTTCGTGGTGGAGAGCTACGCTCCTGACCAGAACGTGACGATGGTTCGCAACCCCTACTACTACGCCTACGACCAGAACGGCACGCAGCTGCCGTACGTGGACAAGTACATCATCCTCACGGTGGAGAGCCAGGACGTCTCGCTGCTGAAGTTCCGAAACGGCGAGATCGACGCCCTGGGCATCCGCCCGAGCGACGTGCCGATCCTTGTTCCTGAGGCCGCGCTGAACGACTTCGAGGTCAAGATCGGTTCGGGCGTGTACGGGACGCTGTGGGTCTCCTTCAACGAGGACTTCGGTCTCGGCGAGGGCGATCCGGTGAAGGACCAGCTTCGCGGGCTGTTCCGCGACATCCGGTTCCGCAAGGCTGTGTCCCACGCAATGGACAAGCAGTCGATCATCAACAACCTCTACAACGGTCTCGCTGCGCCGCAGTGGGCGACCGTGAGCGTGCCGTCCCCGTTCTACGGCGGGCGCGACGTGTACGGTGGTCCGATCACGGAGTCGAGCGCCGTGAACTACGAGTACGATCTCACCGCGGCTGCGGGGCTTCTTGACGAGATCGGGATCGTCGATCTTGATGGCGACGGCTATCGCGACTTCGCCGACGGCACGACGGTCGAGTTCTTGCTCGAGACCAACGCGGGGAACACCCTGCGCGAGGGCTTCTGCCTCATCCTTGCGGCGGACCTGGATGACATCGGCCTGAAGGTCAACTTCCAGCCGGTCGACTTCAACACCCTGGTCACCCGCCTGCTCGGCGGCACGCTGTACGAGGCGTGCGTCCTTGGCCTGACGGGCGGGAACGACCCGAACGGTGGTGCCAACGTCCAACGGACGACCGGTGGACTCCACTTCTGGCACTACAGCGCTGCGGACGAACCGTACGAGTACGAGCGCCGCATCGACGAGCTGTACGACCTCGGTCTGTTGACGTTCGACAACGACGAGGCGTTCGGCTACTACCAGGAGTCGCAGATCCTCTACGCGACAGACAGTCTGGGGATGCTCTTCTCGGTGAACCAGCAGTTCACCTACGCCATCTACAACTACGTTGGGAACCAGGAGATCGCTGACGTTACCGCGACCCCCTCGGGGAACAACGGGTTGGCGTGGGACCTCGTGTTCCTTGAGGCCGGAGGGCGCTAGTCGATACATCGCATCTAAACGGGGGTGCGGCCGTTCGATCGGTCGCACCCCTCTTCTAACCCTGATAGACAGGCATTGGAGGATCCGCGGATGATTACCTATATCATTCGCCGCACGCTGTACATGCTCCCGCTGCTTCTGATCGTGTCGCTGCTGTCGTTCGCGATCATCCAGCTGATGCCGGGGGACTACCTCACTCGTTCGAGGCTGAACCCCGATGTCACACAGGAGACGTTCGACCGCCTTGCGGAGCGCTACGGTCTGACGGAGCCGTTCATCGTGCGGTGGTGGACCTGGTTGGTGGGAATTGTCACGCGGGGCGATTTCGGCCTGTCGTTTGAGACCAAGCGACCGGTGTACTTCACGTTGTTCATGGGCAACCGGCTCTGGTGGACACTGCTCGTGTCGTTGACGACACTCATCCTCACGTGGGTGTTGGCGATTCCCATAGGGATCTACTCGGCGACGCACCAGTACAAGACGAGCGATCACGTCCTTACGTTCTTCGGCTTCTTGGGGTTATCGATACCCAACTTCTTCTTCGCTTTGGTGATCCTGTGGATCCTTGTGGCGGTGGTCAAGATCCGAAGGTTCGGCCTGGGGGTCAGCGGGCTGTTCGACAACCAGTATGTCGAGGCGCCGTGGTCGCTCGCGAAAGTGGGCAACCTGTTGTGGCACCTTTGGCCGGCATGGGTGGTGATCGGGACCAGCGCGATGGCGGGACTGATCCGCCTCATGCGGGGAAGCCTGCTGGACACGCTTGCGTTGCAGTACGTGCAAACGGCTCGTGCGAAGGGGTTGAAGGAGCGGGTCGTGGTGTACAAGCACGCCGTGCGCAACGCGATCAACCCGCTGGTGAGCATCCTGGGCCTACAGCTTCCGAACCTCGTCGCGGGGTCCCTCATTGTGGCACGCGTGATGAACCTTCCGACGGTTGAACGGGCGTTCTTCACCTCACTTCAGGCGCAGGACGAATTCGTGATCATGGGCGGGCTGCTGTTCTTCAGCCTGTTCCTGCTACTCGGGAACCTGATCGCGGACATCCTGCTGGCGTGGGTCGATCCGCGGATCCGCTACACGTAGGCGGAGGGAATCGCTATGGCATGGCTACGATCTCGAAAGGACAAGAAGCTTGAGAGGGAGGTTGGCGAGCGGGAGTACGTCAGCCGCTCACAGGGGGAGATGATCTGGCGGGCGTTCCGTCGCCATCGCGTCGGGAACGTGGGCACGGTCATCGTCATCCTCCTCGCGCTCGGGGCGATCTTCGCTGAGTTCGTCGCGCCCTATCACTACGCGACGCAGTTTCGCCAGCACTCCTACGCACCTCCATCCAGGCTGCACTTCCGCAGCGAGGCGGGGTTCACCTTGCGGCCCTTCGTCTACAACGTCGTTCGCAGCTTCGACCCGACCACCTATCAAGCGCTGTTTGAGGAGGACACGAGCAAGCGCTACTACATGCGGTTTTTCGTCCGCGCAGAGGAGTACCGACTGCTCGGTCTGTTCAAGACCAACGTACATCTGTTCGGGGCCGTTGCCGAGGACGGGACGACTGCGCCGATGTTCCTGTTCGGCACAGACCAGTTCGGGCGAGATCTGTTCTCGCGCACGATGATCGGAGGCAGGATATCGCTTGCCGTCGGTCCCCTCGTGATCCTGTTCAGCATGCCGATCGCGGTGGTGATGGGCGGCTTGTCCGGCTTCTACGGCGGCGGTATGGACATGTTCCTGCAGCGCGTGGGCGAGGTGTTCATGGCGGTGCCGGGCCTTCCGATCCTGCTCGCCATGGGCGCGGCCCTCGGCGGGTTGGGACTCAGTTCGACGCAGGTGTTCCTTGGGATCATCATCGCGCTCTCGCTCATCAGCTGGGCGGGGACGGCGCGGGTGATCCGTGGCCAGGTGCTCGCCATTCGCGAGATGGAGTTCGTCTACGCGGCCAAGGCGGTCGGTTCTCGTGACCTGCGGATCATCCTGCGGCACATCACGCCGAACGTCTTCAGCTACCTGATCGTCTCGGCAACGCTGCTGATCCCCGGGATGATGCTCACGGAGGCTGCGCTGAGTTTCCTCGGCTACGGCATTCGGGAGCCGATGACAAGCTGGGGACAGCTTCTAAACGCGGCCACGAACATCGGAGGGATCGAACAGCACCCGTGGATGCTCATCCCCGGGGTGTTCATCGTGATCGGGGTCCTTGCGTTCAACTTCATGGGGGATGCTCTCAGGGACGCCGTCGACCCCTATTCAATCGTCTGATCTTGAGGCGCCGGTCCGCGCCCTGTGCGCGGACTGGCGCCGCTTCTCTCGTTCACTTATCCTTTTTGGGAGCGCCATGCGTTGAGGAGGGGGCCGTTGGCAGAGCGGATCGAGAGAACGTTCATCGAAGAGGAGATGGAGCAGTCCTACATCAACTATGCGATGAGCGTCATCCGCGGGCGCGCCATCCCCGATGTGCGCGACGGGTTGAAGCCGGTGCAACGGCGCATCCTTTTCGGCTTGAGCGAGCTCGGACTCGCCTCCAATCGACCGCACCGGAAGTCGGCACGGATCGTTGGCGAGGTGATGGGTAAGCTTCACCCTCACGGCGATCAAGCGATCTATGACACCATGGTCAACATGGGTCAGACGTTCTCGTATCGCTATCCCCTTGTCGACGGGCAGGGCAACTTCGGATCCATCGACGGGGACGCGGCGGCGGCGGCGCGCTACACCGAGGCGCGGCTGGCGGCGATCGCCGAGGAGTTCCTCGACGAGTTGGGCGAACGGACGGTCGATTGGGTTCCCAACTACGACGAGTCGCTCGACGAGCCGGTCGTAATGCCGACACGTGTTCCCAACCTGCTGATGAACGGAGCGTGGGGCATCTCTGTGGGCATGACCACACAGATCCCTCCCCACAACCTCGGCGAGCTCGTTGATGGCACCATTGCGCTGATGTCCGACCCTCACTTGACGGTGAAAGAGCTGCTCTCCTACATCCCTGGACCCGACTTCCCCACGGGCGGACTGGTCATGGGACGGGACGGCATTGAGGACATGTACCGCAGCGGTCAGGGCAAGCTCAGGGTTCGGGGGCGCGCCGAGATCGAGGACGGTCAGATCATCATCAGCGAGATTCCCTATCAGGTTCGCAAGTCCACGATCGTTGAGTCAATCGCCGGCAAGGTGCAGTCGGGACAGATCGACGGCGTCTCGGATTTGCGCGACGAGTCCGACCGCGAAGGGCTGCGCATCGTCGTCGAGCTGAAGAGAAGCGCCAACCCGAATGTGGTCCTGAACCAGCTCTACAAGTTCACGCCGCTCGAGCGAACGTTCGCCGCGGCGTTCCTTGTGATCATCGACAACAACCCTCGGACGCTGTCTCTGAAGGAGATCCTCAACTGCTTCATTGACTTCCGCCGCGAGGTGGTTCGGCGCCGGACCGAGCATCGCCTCGAGGTGGCGCGGAAGCGCGCCCACATCCTTGAGGGATATCGCGTGGCGCTGGCCGACATCGAGCGGACGATCGCCATCATCCGCGCGGCCGCGGACACGGCCGCAGCCGCGGACGCACTGCAGCGGGAGCTGGCGCTCTCCGACGAGCAGACGGACGCGATCCTGAAGATGCGGCTCTCGCAGCTGACGGCACTCGAAGGCAGCAAGATCGACACGGAGTACGCGGAGAAGATCGCGGCGATTGAGGGATACGAGAAGGTGCTCGGAAGCCCGGTGCTGCTCGATGAGACGATCACCCGCGAGTTGCGCGACGTGTCGGAACGGTTCGCCGACGCACGCCGCACCCTTCTTGTGGAGAGCGACGGGACGATCGACCTCGACAGTCTCATTCCGGATCACGACTTGATGGTGACGATCACCAAACGCGGCTACGTCAACGCGCCACGTGCCACCGACTTCCGTAGCCAGGGCCGCGGCGGCAAAGGAGTGATCGGGCAGCGGACGAAAGACGAGGACTACCTCTGTTGCACGGCGCTCGCAAGCGCTCGCGATCAGCTGCTGGTGTTCACCGACCGTCGCCGCGTGTTCCGCACCCAAGGGCACCGGCTTCCGTCGATGCGCCGGGATGCAACGGGCAAGAACGTGCGCACGATCCTTGCCCTTGAGCAGGACGAGGTGGTGCGCACGATCCTTCCGGTGCCGAGCTTCGCGGAGATCGGCGACCGTCGATGCGTGATGGCCACCGCAAACGGGATCGTCAACATGAATCGTATGGCGGACTATGCGAACGTGCACTCAAGCGGCATCATCGCGCTCAACGCGGACGAAGACGATCGTCTCGTAGAGGTCGCGGCGGTGGACGGCGACGGGGAGCTCATCCTTGCCACACGCGAGGGCAAGACGATTCGCTTCCGTCAGGACGACGTTCGTCTCACGAAGCGTCCGTCTCGCGGCGTGATCGGCATCCGCATGGAGGGGGACGACCGCCTGGTGGGCATGGCGGCGGTGGCGCGTGACATCACCCTCGATCGGAAGCTGCTCATGGTGACCGAGAGCGGCTACGGGAAACGCGTTTCGCTCGTGGACTTCCCGCTCCAGGGGCGCGGCGGCAAGGGAGTCTTGGGGATTAAGCTCGATCGCGAGTCGGGACGGCTCATCTCCGTGGGGATCGTCTCCGACCAGGATGAGATCATCCTCATCACCGAGCAGAAAGTGATCCGCCTGGTGGCGGGCGAGATCAACACCTACGGCCGCTACGCCCGCGGGGTTCGCCTGATCCACCTCGACAACGACGATCGCGTGTTTGCAGTGGTGCGCATCTCAAGCTAGGCGAAAGGCGGGTGTCCGGGGTGGGCAGCAGGGAGGCGGCAGAGCAGGAGGTTCGGCTCCTGGAGAAAGGAAGCGCGGATCTTGTCCCGCGAGATGAACTCGTGGACAAGCTCTGCGTCGCCCGGGCATCCGGGCGGCCGCTTCGCATCAAGCTGGGGATCGACCCGTCCGCACCACATCTCACCCTCGGGCACTCGGTGCCGCTTCGCAAGATGCGCCAGTTTCAGGATCTTGGGCACACCGGGGTTCTCGTTGTCGGCGACTTCACTCGACGCATCGGTGATCCGAGCGGGCGCGCGACAACGCGGGCGCTGATGGGCGAGCAAGAGATCCGGCGCAACATGGAAACCTACGCCGAGCAGGCGTACCGCATCCTCGACCGGGAGAGGACGGAGATCCGCTACAACTCCGAGTGGCTGGGCGGGCTCACGCTGGGTGATGTGATCGAGCTCGCGGCGAAGTACACCGTGGCACGGATGCTGGAGCGGGACGACTTCGCGAAGCGCTTCGCCGGCGGGCGGCCGATCAGTGTGCTCGAGTTCCTCTATCCGCTCGTTCAGGCGTACGACTCGGTGGCGATCGAGGCGGACGTTGAGCTCGGAGGCAACGATCAGCGGTTCAACCTACTCATCGGGCGGGACATCCAGCGGGAGTACGGACAGGAGCCCCAGGTGGTGATGACGGTGCCGCTTCTGATCGGGACCGACGGGGCGCGCAGTATGAGCCAGACGGTCGGCAACTACGTTGGTCTGGGAGAGACGCCGGCAGAGATGTTCGGTAAGCTTTTGGCGATCCCCGACGAGTTGATCGATCCGTACCTGCGGGAGCTGACCGACGTGGCCGCGGCGGTCTCCGACCGCCTTCCGCCGCGCGATCGGAAGCGGCTTCTTGCGCGCGAGATCGTCACCATGTACCACAGCGCCGATGCGGCAAGTGGAGCCGAAGCGGAGTTCGATCGCGTGCACGTGCGGCACGAGCGCCCCACGAACGTCGATCGGGTGGAGATCCCACGGGAGCTCGTGAAGGCCGACGGCACGATATGGATCGTCGACTTGCTGCAGGCCTCGGGCCTTGTGGACAGCCGCGGCGGCGCCAAGCGCGTGATCCAGCAGGGCGGCGTGCGTGTCGATGGGAACCGGGTGGGCTCCGCAGACACGGATCTCGCGTTCGATCCGCCGCTTCTAATCCAGGTCGGCAAACGCGGCTTCGCCGAGGCGATCTAGCCTCCCGAGCTAGCTTCCTGCGTGCTGTTCCTTGCCGTCCTCCGCCGCTCTGGCGGCATCGCCTTGTACCTGCGGCGGCGCCTCTACGATGAGGTTATCGGAGAAGCGGTCCGTGTCAGCGAGTAGGAAGTCGGGCGTCGTGGAGAGCGCGCCGACAGGACAAGCGTCGACACACTGGGCACAGAACGTGCAGCGGGCAACGTACATGCGGATCTTCTTGTCCTCAGGGAGAAACTCGATCACCTGCGCAGGGCACACGCGCACACACAGCCGACAGCCGATGCACTTGTCGGCGTCGTAAGCGATCTTCCCGCGAAGGTCTGCCGGGACAGGAACGGGCGGGTGGATCGACGCCTTGCCCTGGCCGACTTTCGCCAGGAGCCCGGTCACCGATCGCGGCATGTACTTCACCGGAAACGGGTTGGTCGCCGGCTTGCGGACAAGCTGTTTGATCAGCGTGCCGAAGATCAAAGCATCCTCCTAGTTGAGACGGTCTGCGGCAAGCAGAACGAGGCCGAGGAACGAGAACGCAGTGACGGGGATGAAGAACAGCCGCGCCACCTGATTCACCTTCAAGCGCGCGAAGGCGACGCGCACGACGATCACCGACAGGAAGATGACGACGAACAGCTTGACAAGGAAGAACACAACGTCGAGCGCCGCACCGCCGACGCCGGACAGCCCAAGGGGAGCGGCGAGTCCGTAGGGGATGAACAGGGCGACGACAAGCGCTCCCATGGCGACCATCTTCACGGCGTCGGCGAGGTAGAACAGCGCGAGGTTGCGCCCCGAGTACTCGGCGAGGATGCCGCCGGCGATCTCCGTCTCCGCCTCGGGGATGTCGAACGGGATCTTCGACAGCTCGGCGGGGGTGACCATCAGCAACGCGCCGAGAAGAAGCGCGAGCCCAACGATCCCAAGCGGTCCGACAGATCCCCACAACGGATTCGCAGCGAGGATCCCGAGGGAGAACACCGAGGTCCCGGCGGGCAGCACCACCGAGAGGCGCCACGCGATGCCGACCAGGGCGATCGCCAGTGGGAACTCGTAGCTCATGAGCATGACCATCTCACGTTGTGCGCCGATGGTGGCGTACGGCGAGGAGGCGGCAAATCCGCCGACCATCATCGCCAGGGACGGCAGCGCGAGCAGGTAGAGGACGAGCACAAGGTCACCGTAGCCGCCGAGAAGCGGCGCGAAGCCGCCCAATGGGACGTAGAACAAGAGCGTCGCCACGGCGGCGAGGGCCACCAGCGGCATCAGGTTGAACAGCCAACCCACGGCGTGCTCGGGTACTACGTTCTGCTTGACCATGAGCTTGACGACGTCGAAGAACGGCTGCCGCAACGGAGGCCCGATGCGACCCTGCATCTGCGCCGCGAGTTTGCGGTCGAGCCCCTTGTACGCCAGGCCGAGGAGCGTGCCGCCGAACAGGATGATCAAGCCTTGCCAGACGGCACTGCCGATGGAGACGGTCATCCGCAGATCCTCCTTGTCTTCTCCCGCGAAAGGCGCACGAGCTCCGACTTGAGTCGTGTCGTGCGATCTCCCGATCGCTCCACGAAGTGCGCCCGATCCATGCAGCACATGCAAGGGTCGATCGACGCGGCGATGATCGGCACGTCGGCGACCTCGTCCCCGAGGAACTTGGGGACCCACGACATGAGGTTGCCGTAGGTCGGGGCGCGGACCTTCCAGGTGATCGGCTCCTCAATCCCCGCCTCCAGCCGGATGTAGTGGAAGACCTCGCCGCGGGGTGCTTCGTGGCGGCCGATGCCTTCCCCCTCGGCGTTCTTCAGCGCTGCGAGAAGCGCCGGGACCTTCGGGATCGACATCAGCTCTCCGGACGGAAGGACCTCGAGGCAGCGCTCGATGATCTCGATCGACTGTCTGACCTCCAGGAGGCGGACGATGATCATGTCATAGACATCCCCGGTGGGCGTTCTCCCAAACGCCTCGGGCGTAATCGCCTCGATCTGCATGTCGGCAAACGCGAAGTACGGCCAGTCCTGGCGGACGTCTTTCTTCACGCCGGAGGCACGCGCCGTGGGGCCGACCGCAGCCAGCGACACCGCCTGTTCATAGCTCAAGGCGCCGACGCCCTTTGTCCGCATCTCGACCGACTTGTCGTGGAGGTAGGCATCGAGCATGTTCTGCAGCAGGCCCTTATAGTAGTCGAGCGCCTCGTAGGCAAGGTGGAGCTTCTCCTCCGGGATGTCGCGTCGCACGCCGCCGTAGATCGGGATGGCGTAGTCGACGCGGTTCCCGGTGAGCTGCTCGAGGAGGTCCATCACCTTCTCGCGGACGTTCCACGTGAGGTGGAGCAGGGTGTCGAACCCGAGTTCGTGCGCACCGACGCCGGCCCAGAGGAGATGCGAATGGACACGCTCCAGCTCGCCGATGATGGTCCGGATGTACTGGGCGCGCGGCGGCACCTCGATCCCGGCGGCGTTCTCGACCGCCTGCGTCAGCGCCAGTGGGTGGGAGATCGAGCAGATGCCGCAGATGCGCTCCGAGAGGTACAGCGTCTGGATGAGGTTGCGGCGCATCCCCATGTACTCAATCCCGCGATGCGCGAATCCCGGCTTGATGTCGACGCCCACGATCCGCTCTCCGTCGAGCTCGAACGTGAAGCGGATCGGCTCCTTGAGCGCCGGGTGAACGGGGCCGATGGGGACGGTGTAGGTCGTCGCCGACGCGTTGGTCTCGAGATCGAGGTTGATCCGCTTATTGTCCATCGCGTGTCTCCCATTTCACCAGGCGCTTCACCGTGGGCTCGACGAGCTTCGTCGCCGCTTCGTCTCGCCGCCAGGGATGGATTGTCGTTCCCTCTGGAAGGAAGAGGTTGCGGTCGTCGGGGATGCCGACGAACTCGATGCCGTAGAACTCGTGGCCTTCCCGCTCCGTTGTCAGCGCTCCGGGGATGAGGTCCGTGAGGGTGGGAATCGACAGGTCATCTTTCGGGAGTGTGACGCGGAGCGTCAGGACGACCTCCCGCCCGTGCTCTCCCCACCCGACGTTGAAGTGGTAGTTGAGGATCAGCGACGCGTCGCGGTCGTCTCCGGAGATCACCGTGACGTGCGGCGATGTGGCGTCGCAGAGGGCAGCCACGGCATCGTGCAGCCGCTCACGCGGCAGCTCGACGGTGAGCGCGGAGACGGCGCGCTTGGCCGTCCCGTGTGCATACTCGACGCTGTCCACCAACGACACCGCGTCGCCGAGTCGTTCGGTCAGCAGGGCGTGGATCTCTCCAGAGGTCATCGGCTCACCCCCGCGGCCTCCAGTGCGGCCACGGCCTTGACGACCCCATCGATGATCGCCTCCGGCCGCGGCGGGCAGCCGGGGACGTACGCGGCCACCGGCACGACCTCGTCGATCGGTCCGACGATGTTGTAGGACTCGTAGAACACGCCACCTGTCGAGCCGCAGCCTCCGACGACGACGACCGCCTTTGGATCCGGCGTCTGCTCGTAGATCCGCTGGAGCCTTGAGCGCATCGGTCGGGTCACCGGGCCGGTCACCAGGAGCACGTCTGCGTGCCGCGGGGTGCCGGTGAGCATGATCCCGAACCGCTCCGTGTCGTAGCGTGGCGTGAGCGCCGCCACGATCTCGATGTCACAGCCGTTACAGGATCCTGTAGCGATGTGGAACACCCACAACGCTCGCTTGAACGATCGAGGAAGTGCCATGCATCTCACCTGACCAACATGAGGACGAGAAGGACCACGCCAAGTACGCCAACGAACCAGCCGACGTAGTCGCTCAGGATGCCCGTGTGAACGGCTCGAATCCGTCTGTAGTACGCCGCCAGTCCGTCGATCATCCCCCAGTAGAGATGATCGCCACGTGCGTGGAGCGCTTCGGGGGCGGGTGCCTCGTTCCCCGAAAGGAACGCCTTGGTTTGGCCGGTTCCCCGGGCGCAATCGCGTCGGCCGAACCGACGCACTCCCCATGCAATGGCTGCGGCGCCGGCGAAGAGGAGAGACCACGCGATCGGGTTCCACGCCCCGAAGCCGGTGCTGATTCCGTCCATCCCTATCCTCCCATCACCGCGGCGATGTAGCCGCTCTGTCCTTGCCAAAGGGCGTTCGCTGCCGGCGCAACGATCTTGTCGATGAAAAAACCGGGGAACAGCCCGAATCCGATCACCACGGCGGCGAGAAACGCCATCGCGATCGTCATGGTCACGGGAACCGGCGTGACCCCGCGCAGAAGCCTTGGGCCGAGGAACGCCGCCTGGAAGACGCGGAGGAAGACAGCGAGCAAGAAGATGCTGCCCACCACAGCGATGACCGCGAGGACCGGGCTGAGCTGGAACGTCGACTCGTAGATGAGAAGCTTCGAGGCAAACCCGTTGAGCGGTGGGACGCCCGCGAGGGCGAACGCGCCGATGGCGAACAGGACCGTTGTTGCGCGAAGGTCGTGGGCCAGGCCGCCCATGGCGTTCAGATCCCTGGTTCCCGACGCTCGCACGATCACGCCGGCGCCGAGGAACAGAAGGCCGATGCACGCGATGTCGTTCACCATGTGGAAGATACCGCCGGTGATTGCCGTCAGCCCGAACGCAGGGCGCGTTGCAAGAACGGCGAACCCCACCCCGACAGCGAGGAGCATGTACCCGATCTGGGAAACGGCGCCGAACGCGATCAGCCGCTTGATGTCCTTCTGGATCAGCGCCATCGTCACGCCAACGACGATCGTTGCGAGCGCGAGGACGATCAAGATCCACCCGATCGCGGTGGTGCCGATCGACATCCCGTACAGCGTGAACAGGACGCGGAACAGGCCGTAGAGGCTGGCCTGGCTGTTGGCGACAAGCACCATCGCCGCCGACGCCGGGGCCTCCCCGTACGCCTCGGGGGCCCACATGTGCATCGGAACGGCTCCCGCCTTCATGGCGAGTCCGGTGAGCAGGAGCGCCAGGGCCACACGGTCGATGGCCGCGCCACGAACGCTCGACGCGAGGTAGGCGATGTTCAGACCGCCGTGCTGCCCGTAGAGGAGGCCCACGGCGAGCAGCACGAACAGCCCCGAGAGCGTGTAGAGAGCCATGACCTTGAACGCCGCTTCCGCGGAGCGGTTGCGCCACGTCCTGAACCCTATCAACGCGCACGCGGCAATCGAGGTGACTTCCAGAAACACGAAGAAGTTGAACAGATCGCCCGTTTGCACCAGCCCGAACACGCCGGCGAGAAGCAGGAAGGTCAGGCTGTCGTAGAACGCGCCTCCGGAGCGGCCGCGGCGATAGGAGATGTTGTAGCACACGGCGGCGATGCCGACGAGCGCCGTCAGAAGCACCATGAAGGCGGACAGACCGTCGACCTCCAACATGATACGGATCGGCACCGCGAGTCCTGAGGGAAGAGGGATCTGCCCCCCGAGCACGTAGACGATCGGAGCGGCGCCCTGTGCGTAGAGCGTCGCCGCGAGAAGGCCGGCAAGGCAACCGGTGATCCCCATGATCGCAACGGTAAAGGCCATCCGTACGCGCTCGCCGAGCTTGCCGACAAGTGGGGCGGCGAACGCGGCGAACAGAGGGGCGGCGATCAGCAGGACCGGCGCGTGGTTCGCAAGCGCGGTCATCCTCGGAGCTCCTTTATCTTCGAGACATCGAGTGTCCCGTAGTGTCGGTAGATCAGCACCGCGAACGACAGCAACAGCGCCGTCGTCGCCAGGCCGATGACGATACTCGTCAGGGTGAGCGCCTGCGGCGTGGGGAGGACCCGTACCGTGGTCGCCGGCGCGTACGTGTAGATCGGGGCAACGCCCGCGGTGCGGTAGCCGAGCGTGACGAGAAACAGGTTGACCCCGGTCTCGATCAGCGAGACCCCGATGACCATCTTGATCAGGTTGCGCTTGAACAGGAGCGCGTACAGGCCGAGGATGACAAGCAGCATCGACACAACGAACGGCAGGCTTCCGACGGCGCTCATTCCTCTGCCTCCTTCCGCGATCCGACGAGCATGGCAACGAGGATGCAGGCAATACCCGCCATCACCTTGAGTCCGACCGCCCAGTTCATGAACGGCAGCGTCCCTGAGCTGTTGAGCACTCCCGGGTTCGGGCCGCTTGGAACGGCGCCGCCGAACACCGAGCCGCTTCCGGCGAGGATGTTGTAGAAGAACGCGGTGCCGATGCCGAGGAACGCCAGCCCGAGGAACGCGAGGGCGCCGATCTCCTCCAGGCTCTGCAGGAGGTGAGGGTTGAGACGGCCCTTCAGCGCCTTGGTGCCAAACGCGACCAGGAACAGTGCGAACGCCGAGGCGACCACGGCACCGCCCTGGAAGCCTCCGCCGGGAGTCAGGTGCCCGTGCATGATGACGTAGAAGCCGAACACGAGGATCAACGGGTAGACGCACCGGGTGATCGTGCGGACGATGACCGACATCTCCGTTTTCATCGCTCGTCCTCCCGCGTTCGGCGGAACATCGCCAGGATGCCGACGACCGCCGCGAACAGCACCGTCGCTTCGCCCAACGTGTCGAACCCGCGGTAGTCGAACACGACTGCGGTCACAACGTTGTTCGCCGCCACGTCGATCTGCGCGTTGTCGATGAAGTAGTCGTCCATCGCGGAGACCGCAGGCTCGCCGAACGGCCGCATCTCAGCGGCAGCGAACAGGAGGAAGGCAGCGACGAGCAAGAAGGCGGCGGTGAGCAGTGCGCGTCTCATTCCCTCTCCTTTCTGCGGGTGCGGCGCAAGGCGATCACGTAGATCGCCGTGGTCAGCGCCGCGCCGATCCCCGCCTCGGCGATCGCCACGTCGGGGGCCTGCAGGATGTAGAACTCCAGTGATACAAGCAGGCTGGCGCCGGCGAGGGCGATGATCGAAGACAGAAGATCTCGGAACCACACCGCCAGCGCTCCACCGACGACGATCAGCAAGAGGGTCACGACCTGGATGATGATCTCTGTGATCATGTCTTGTCCTCCAGCTTGTCGACCACGGCGCCCCACGGCTTCACCCCGCTGCGATGGGCGGCGCGGGCGATGGCGTGGGCTCCTGTGGGGTTGGTCAGCAGCAGGGCGACCAGGGCGACCAGGGCGTGCACGGCGAGCGTCTGATACGCGCTGCCGCCGCGGACGAACCCGTAGGCGATGACGCCCGCGATCGTGAAGATCGACCCGAACGTCGTGCACTTGGTGGCCCCGTGCAGGCGGGTGTACACGTCGGGGAAGCGCATCAACGCCACGGCACCGAGGGCGTTGAACGTCATGCCGATGGCGAACAGGATGTACAGAGCGATGCTCATAGGCCCCCCTCGAGATAGCGGGCGATGTACAGCGTGCCCACGAACGACAGCAGTGCGTAGATGATCGCCACGTCGACGAACACCACCTGATCGTAGGCCGCTCCGAGGACCACCATGGCGGTGACGATCATGGTGTTGATCGTGTCCAAGCCGACGACGCGATCGGCCACCGTCGGTCCCAAGCCGATGCGCACCACGCTCAAGACCATCAGGAGGAGCAGCGCGCAGGCCGCGGCGAAAAACACCAACGGGGAGACGATCATTCCGTTATCCTCCTTGCCCACGCGGCAAACGCCCCGCAAACCATGGCCGGCGGGGGCTCCGGATCCTTCACGTTGATCCAGTGAACGTAGAGCGCTCCGTCCTCTTCGTCGATGTCGACGGTGAGCGTGCCGGGCGTGAGCGTGATGGAGTTCGCCAGGAGGGTTCTGCCGAAGTCCGTCGCCAGACCGCAGCGAAGCTTCACGATCCCCGGTTTGAGCTTCCCGGTGATCACTCGGTAGGCGACGTCGAGGTTCGCCTTCGCCATGGCGAAGAAGAACGGGCCCACCAGATACACAAGGAACAGCAGCAGCCGCAGCGGGTTGAGGAAGCGCAGGCTGGCCAGGGTACTCCGGCGATCCCGCGGGAACATGACGTTGCGTGCCACCCAACCGGCTAGAAGCGAGAGGACGCCTCCGGTGATGAGCTCCTCAAGGCTCCAGGCTCCGATGGAGCCGCTCGGTAGGGTGAGGAGTAGGTAGAGGACGAAGGCGACGACAGACGTTGCCAGAAACGCGAGCATGCGGCCCCTCCGTATCTATAGCGTGTGCTCGGGGATACACCCCACCACAGGTCCGAGGGGATGGTACCTGAGCCTGTCGGACGATTCAAACGCCGCTTGGGCGGGGCGATCGGGCGCGAGTGGCCGCGCGGCAGGTCCGCATCCCCCCGTGGATCCGTTCCCGAGGGCATGGATGTCCCCATTGACCTGGTGCTATGGGCTCCCTGCACGGGCGTCCGCGGCTATCGTACATGCTGGTGGAACATGCTGGGAGGCGCGCGCGTTACGCAAGAGCTTGTTGTTTCGTCCGAGGATCGCGTCGGACTGCTGGCAGGTGTCACCGGCGTTCTCTACGAGATGGGGATCAACCTTCTTGCGGTGTCGGTGCAAACCGAGGGCGGTGCGGCCGTGGTCCATTTGACCACGGAGGCGAATCTGTACGCTCGGGACGCGCTGCGCGGGGCGGGGTTTGACGTGTCGATGCGCGAGATCGTCGAGGTCGAGATTGCCCACCGAACAGGGTTTCTCTGCAAGCTGACCGAGGCTCTCGCCCGCAAGGGGCTCACCATCGAGGACCTCCATCTCACGGCGGTGGAGGGCTGCGAGCGCACGCGTCTCCAGTTCTGCGCGTCGAACAACATCCAGGCCGCGCAGCTTCTTCGAGGCAAGTAGACGGACCGCGGCGGTGCCGCGTCGCGGCGCCGAGGCCCTACGGATCGACCACCTCGAAGAGGCGGCCGTCGCTTCGCCCGAACACCTCCGGGAAGTAGAACTCATGCGCCGTGGTGGGGATGACATGGTAGTCTCCCACGTGCGTTGCGCGGAAGCTGTACTCGTAAACGTAGGTCCCGGCTGGAAGGACGTCGGCGAACAGCACGACCTTCTCGTCGCGCAGCTCGCTTCGGCTGTACCACCGCCACCACCAAGACCACGGCGGCCGGAGGCCGGCGCTCCCCTCTCGATACAGCGTCGGCCCGGCCGCCAGGAGGGTCGTGGTCGCAAGCTCGGGATCGATGGCCTCGCAACCTGCGGGAAGCGGGTCTTCCACGACCACGTAGTAGAGGTCGTGGGGCGCGATGAGCGTCAAGCGCACGCGAACCGTCTCGCCGACGGCGGCGCGATCCACCTCGTCGCAGGCGCCTCCGAGATCACAGGATGCCGCCACGTAGCGGCGCTCTACCACGATCCCCCGGGCGAGCGGTTCGATCTCGGGTACAGGAAGGTGGACTTGCAGATGTGCGGTGTAGTACAGCCTGCCGTTCCCGGGGCCGCGCGACACCGTCATCAGGGTCGACGCGGGGTCGACCGCGTCGGAGAGCGGCCAGGAGAAGGTCTGCTCCTCTGAAGCGTTGTCCGGGGTCACCCGGGCGGAGAGTCGCTCGACTCCATCGATATCCAGGGCGAGGTCGAACTGCGCCTCGAGTTCGCCGGTTGCCACCATCCAGTCGGTGAGCGCGATCAACGCCCACGCTGTCTCTTGCGTCGTCTCCCAGATCGATCCCCTCCGCGCGGTCATCAGCCATCGCACAACGTTTGGCAGAAGATCGCTTGCGGGGTCAACGGTCAGAAGCGCATCGAGAACGATCGCCGTCGAGCGGGTGTCGGTGTTCATCGCCCAACCCACACGCCCTGCCTCCTCCCAGTGGGTGCCCGTTGCGCTGAGGATGGCGCCCGCCTCGATCGCAGCTCGAAGCGGTGCGATCCGCACGTCCAACGGGTCCAGCGCGTAAAGCGTAAGGATGAAGAGCGCTCGACCGTAGTGGGCGAGGTGTGTTCGGGCGTCAAACAGTGCCTCCACTCGGTCCGAGATGGCCTCGCCGGCTCCGGCAGCGGCGACCACGTAGAACAGCCAGGCCTGCGAGTCCGCGCGGCCGGGCTCGGACAGAGCGTCATCGCTCCAGAGAGACGAGAGCAGGTAGTCCAGCCCCCGTTCGATCGTTACCTCGCGAACGTCGAATCCTGCGGCGGCGGCCTCGCTCATCGCGAACACCACGTAGGCCGTGAGCGTCGGGCTCGACGCCCCCGTCCACCACCCCCACCCGCCGTCCGCGCGTTGCCGTGGGTACAGCGCCTCGAGGGTCTCGCCGATGAGGCGTTCGAGGTGCTCGTGGGTGTCGGGGCGCTCGACGCCGAGCCGCGTCATCGCCCGGTAGTTGAGGACGTTCGGCAGGAAGCGGCTGACCAGCTGCTCTGTGCAGGCGTACTCGAACCCCTCGAGGTAGGAGAGTCCGTCGCGCACTGCCGCGGCGAGCGTCGGGTCGAGCCGCACCTCGAGGCTCCCCTGGCGATCGTCGTAGTGGGGCGGAACGACGATCCGCTCGCTGCGGTAGCCGGCGTCGGTGAGCTGCCCGGCGGTGGCAACGATCTCCGGGGCGGTGTAGCGGTACACGAGGAGCGTTCCGTCCGGCCCGGTGGCAAGGCGCGGGCGCGCCGCGTCGCCGAGCTCCCCGGAGACCGCGCTCACCAGGAGGTCGACATGAGGGACATCCTCCGCGGTCACCCACCACGTCGCCGTTGCCTCGCCGTGGGCGGCGACCGGGACCTGCTGTGTCGGGTCGCCATCGACGGCGACCCCGGTCGCCGTCAGCGTCACCTCGACGCCCAGGTCATCGTCGGTGTTGTTGCTCACCGAGGCGGCGACCCGCACGCGGTCGCCGACAACGAGGAACCGCGGCGTCACCGGGCGAACAAGAAGCGGCTGGGTCACCAGAAGCTCCTCGACTCCTTCCCCCACTTGGGTGTCGGCGGTCGTGGCAACGGCGCGAACCACCCACGTCGTCAGGTTGTCGGGAAGTGTCAGCTCGAACGACGCCCGGCCGTTCTCGTCGGTGGTGATGCGGCCCGCCCAGAAGGCGGTGTCCTCGAACTGCTCGCGGACGCGGGGGGCGTCACCACTCTGCGCCGCTTCTTGCATGACGGTGGCGGGCTGCGCCGCCAGGCGCAGGTTGCCGCCGGCCAGCTCCGCGAGGTACGGCGTGATCTCCCCGTCGTTGCCGCTGCCCGGCAGAAGCTCCTCGAGCTGCAGGGCGAGAAGCCGATCGACCGAGATGGTCAACCCGGAAGCGGTGGTCACGCCCACGCCGCGGGGAGCGTAGAACGCCTCCAGGATCCCGCCGGCCTCGCGCGGCATCAGTGTGAGGACCGCCTTGTCGACCACGTCGACAGCGATTGCCGCGCGAACGGGCGCTCCTTCCGCGTCGAGGGCCGTTATCGCATAGGTGATCGTCTCCCCCGGGCACGGATCCGATGAGGACGCCAGAAGGTCGATGGCGAGCTCCCGCGGCGCGGCGGACACGCCAAGGCTCGCGTAGCCGATCTTGTGGGAGGCCACCGCGGGGCCGGGTCCGCTGGAGGCGGGGTCCGCCCCCTGCACGATGACGGCACTGACGTAGATGTTGGGGAGGTGTTGATCCTCGATCGGAAGCTCGTACACGGTGGAGTTCGACGCCAGGCGTATCACCTCGTGTTGCAGGACGGTGCCGCGCTCGACGGTGACAAGCGCCCAGTTCTCCCCAGGATAGGGGCAGGGGATCAGGATTCGCGCGGTATCGCCTACTTCGTAGCTCCCGCGATCGGGGACGAGCGTGAGGCGGTCGTGATTGTCGCGGCGCCACGACACCGTGCCGGGTCCGCTGGCCCACACGAAGACACTCGAGCGGACAACCCGCTCGCGAGCGTCTGTCCCTTCGACCGAGACGCGATACGACCCTCCGTCGGGCGGCGTGAACACGACACTCGCCTCTCCCAAAGCATCGGTCGTCACGGTCCCCGCGTGGACTTCGGTGTCTATCACCGTCCACTCCCAGGTGCCGCCGCCGGCGCCCTCGATGTAGCGGTTGATCCATTCGCGTCGCTCCACCGTGTAGCGGAGCGGCTCGTCGGCGCGTCGGGCGCCGCGCCAGTCCACTGCCACGGCTTCGATCTCCATCTCGCGTCCCGCTGTTCCGACGCTCTCCCGCGGGGCGAGCCCAACGTAGAACGCGCCGCGGTGGACGACGAGTTCGGTGCGCCCGGAGAGCACCTGGCCGTCGGGGCCGTTCACCGTTGCCTCGACGAGAAGCCGCTGGCTGCCACGCGTGTCGCCATCGACGGTCCGTAGAGCGCGATCGGTGAGCTCTTCGGGGAGAGAGACGAGGAGCGTCCCGTTGCCGTCGCTTCGGCCGGCCCCCGTCTCGAGGACCTCGCGCGAAGAAGGCGGCGCCCACCACCAGCAGTCCCAGCAGATCCACGGGTCGTCGCGGTCGTCGAAGCTGTAGCGCTCCAGCCCCGGCGGGGTGAAGCGGTAGCCTTCGGTGAACACGGTCCACTCAACCTCGGCCTCGGCCACGGGGGCGCCGAAGAAGTAGCGGACGTCCACCAACACCGAGACCGACTCCCCGGACGCCACCTCATCGCGCTCGGGATGGAGCTCCACGCTGTACTCCGGCGGGCGGTAGGCGGCGACGGTGAAGCCGCTCTGTCGGCCTGCGCCAGGAAGGTCGACCGTCAGCGAGTAGCGTCCTAGGGGCGCCGTGTCGGGGACCACCAGCGTGTCGGCGAATGTGCCGAACTCGTCCATTGGAAGGACCTGCTCGTAGACGAGCTCTCCGGTGGGGTCGCGGGCGAGCACCGTCACGCGATCGGCTTGCGGAAGGATGTAGCGCGCGTCGTCCTCACGGCGGACGATGCCTCGGAAGTGCACCTCCTGGCCCGGCCGGTAGATCGGTCGATCGGTGTCGAGCGCGGTGCGCGTTGACACCGGTGCCTCTCCCTGTAGGCCGAAGTCCCAGGCGCTGATCCCGTCGCTCCACGCGGCGCTTGCCAGACAGAACGGTTCGTCGGCGACGATGATGGGGGCACCCCAGCCGGACGCCTCGCTTCCGGGGAGGATCGCGACGCCATGGGCGTCGGTCGTGCCCTCCCCCACGGGGAGGCCGTCTCTGTCGTAGGCGCGGAGAGTCACCCCCGGCGCGGGAGCGCCGGACGCGATGTCGGTCAACCACACAAGGGTTTGCCCTTCGTCGCTCTTCAGCGTCGCGTCCAGAGGGCCGACGACGAGCAGGTGTCGCGGCCTGATCCAACCGAACGTCACGTCGGCTGCATCGTCGAAGGTGAGAAGGTAGATCCCGGGTTCGAGCGCGCCGCCGGTCTCCAGAAGATCGATCGTCGTGTAGGCCGACTCGTTGAGCGGCGACGCCACGGGGACGGTCCACCGGCGAACGCGCGAGCCTGCGGACGGCTCGAAGTCGTACCAGTCGTTCTCGTAGCGGAAGTACTCCTCGAGCGACAGGCTGAAGAGGCTGAACGAGAGCTGTGAGGTGTTCCGATGCGCGGCAACAAACCGTGCCGGCGCGAGGCTGGACAGCGTGCCGGTCCGTCCGGGAAGCTGCAGCCACGCGGTCGGGGCAAGCGGCGCGGTGCGAAACGCCACGGTCAGCTGTTGATCGATGGTGTTGCCGAAGCGATCCGCGATCCCTGGGGCGATGTGCACCTCGTAGTCACTCGACGGCCCCGCGCCGATGTTGAGGGTATAGCGGTGGCTCCACGAGCTGTAGCGGCCGCTTGTGCCCTCGGGAAGTGCTGGGACCACGGTGATGTGCTCCATCACTGTGTCGGGGTCGATGTCGGTGTTGAACTGGATGGCAAAGCTCGTGTAGGGGTGGGCTTCACGCTCCCCGTCTTCAGGCGAGGTCTCGAGGATCCGCGGCAGCGGGGATGTCTCGAACTCCCATCGCGTCGCCTCCTCGGATCCCGCCCCTCCGCCCGAGCTTCGGACCCCCGCGCCGAGCTCGACGATGTAGCGCTCACCGAACGACAGCAGCTCGTCGGGAGTGAATACCAGCAGGTCCCCATCCGCCTCGACGGTCCCGGGGATCCAGCGGGCGAGAAGCCCCCCGAAGAGGCTCGCCTCGCGCACCGCGAAATGCTCGACACTGCCGGCGTCGACCGCCATGTTGAACCGGGCCGTGATTGTCGTGTCCACCGGCACGTGTTGCGCTGCGGCTCGCGGAGTGGTCGCGAGCACGGCAGGCAGCTCTGTGGTGAACTCCCAGACGACGTCTTCGTCGAGCCGGCCGCCGGTGGCGTCAACAAGGCCGGAGGCGATGCGTACGGTGTAGGTTGTGCCGCCTGCGAGCGGTGCGCTGGATGTGAAGACGAAGACGGACGTCGTCACCCACGTGCCGGTGCCCGTCACCTCAGGCTCGAGATGGACCGGCTGGGGTAGACCCGCCGCCGCAGGGTCGGATGCGGCGAGCAGGGGCACCACGGGGCGGTTGAACACGACCGTTATCGTGGCGTCCGTGGGGACATCGATGCTCCCAGGAGCGGGGACGATCTGTGTGGCCTCGAGGTAACCGACCGTGGTGACCCGCAGTCGGACGGGATCCTCGAGCGGATCTCCGGCGAGGTCAACGGCGGCTGTTGAGACGGTGACAAGGTAGACCGTGTCTCGCTCGAGGGGCGCCACGGGAGAGAAGCGCAGCGTGGTCTCGCTCGGCCACGTGAACACCCCGGCGATGCACGGCTCAGTGGCGAACGCTGCCTCCACCGAGCGCGGGTCCATCGCCCGGTCAAACACCAGCTCGATCGATCCGTCCACGTGCAATGCCTCGCCGCGCTCCGGCGACTGCCAGATGAGTCGTGGTGCACCCTGCTGCTCTTCGACCGTGTTGGTGTCTGCCGTCGTTGCCGCAAGCAGCCCCACACAGAGAAGCGCTCCGGCAAGCCACATCACTCGGTTTCGGTTGCCTCGCATCGTTGCCCCCTTGCGTGAGCCGCGCCCCCGCCGGACGTCGCCAACAGGCTAGAACGCCGCCTCCTCCAAGGCAAGACGCCCGGCCGTCGCTACCAACACGTGAGGGGGGGGGCCCGTTTCACTGGCGAGTGGTGTCGCAGCCGCGAGTCAAGCCGGCAGGTGGAGCCGACGCAGCACCGCATCGAAGCGCGGATCGGCGCGAACGGCGTCAAACCACGGGTGGGACAGGGCCGTGAGCAGCAGCCGGTCGTGGCAATCGACGGCGCGATCCAGCCAAACGAACCCCTCGTCGGTGTCACCGAGCGCGAAACAGAGACAGGCGAGCGCGGACGGGGCCTCGCGTTCTGCGCCGTGCTCCGCGAGCCGCTCGAGGACCTCGCGCGCTGTGGCCTCCCTGCCGCCGCGGGCGTTGGCGATGCCGCCTGCGACGGCGACGAGCACGTGCTGGTGGCCTTGGATGAGAAGCGAGTCGGCCCACGGCGGGAGACGGGTGCCCGCGGCAGCGAACTCGCGCAGCGCATCGTCGGTTCGCTCCAGCCGATCGTAGGCGAGGCCGAGCAGCAGTCGGAGCGGGGCCTGGCCGGCGACGGTGACCCCCAGCGGATGGGTGGCGATCGCTTCGTGGACCCGCTTCACGACCTCCGCGAACCGGTGGGCGTGGTAGAGCGCGATGCACAGGCTCATCTCGGCATCGATGACGCCCGGGGAGGCGGCGACCACCGCCTCCAGGATCTCGACGCTCTCGTCGACACGGCCGGTGTAGAGCCGCTGCTGGGCACGAAACTGCAGCGCAGCCGGGCGGGAAGTCGTCTGCAGGAACCGCTCGATGGCGGCTTCGGCTTCGTGCCAGCGGCCCGTCAACTGCAGGGAGAGGGCGAGCCACTTGTCCGCCTGGGAGTACGTTGGGTCGACCTCTTTGGCCGCCATGAGGATGTCCTCGGCCTCGCGGAAGCGGTTTGCCGAGATCAGGGCGCGGGCGACTGAGCAGTGGTAGACCGGCGACAGCGGATCGAGCTCCAGGGCTCGCCGCGCCTCGCCAACCGCTTCGTCGATTCGGTAGTCCATGAGCAGGACCAGTGCGTACCAGTCGTGGGCCTGCGCGTGGCTCGGATTGAGCGCGATGGCGCGCTTGCAGCGGGCCTCCGCGTCCTGCGATGCGCCGCGGAACCCCCACTCGATGAGGGCCATCGCCGCATGGGCCTCGGCGAGGTCCGGCTGGAGCGCCAGGGCGGTCTCCAGCTCGTCCCGAGCGAGGGTGTAGGCTTGGTTCCCCGGAAGGTCGATCCCCGCCAGGTGGGCGTGGCAGAGCGCAAGGCCGACGTGAGCTTGCGCGTAGTCGGGATCAAGTTCCAGGGCGGAGCGGAAACACTCGATCGCCTTGGGAAGCACGGCGTAGCTGCGGCGGTTGAAGAAGTGGCGTCCTTTGAGAAACAGTACGTACGCCTCGGAGTCGGCAACCGGACAGCCGCCGAGCTGGTCCTCCTCGCGGGGTAGCAGCTCCAGCTGCAGCGCCGCGGCCACGTCGAGGGCGATGTCGCGCTGTGCGCGCAGGACATCGTCCAGTGTGCAGTCGTAGTCGCGAGCCCACAGATGCTCCTCGCTTCGGCCGTCGATCATCTGGATGCTGACGCGCAGCTTGCCCGCGGCGTTGCGCACGCTGCCCTCGAGGATCGTGCCGACGCGAAGCTCGCGGACGATCTGGGAGACCGGCTTCTCCGTGCCCTTGTAGCGCATCACCGACGTCCGTGCGACGACACGCAGATCCGCGAGGCGGGACAGGCAACCGATCAGCTCCTCGGTCATCCCGTCGGCGAACTGCCCGTCATTGGTCCCCGAGCCGTAGCTGTCGAGCGGAAGGACGGCGACCCGCCGGATGTCGAGGCGCTCGATCCCCATCGCAGGCTCGGCCCGCAGCCGCTCGTGGAGGGCCTGCGTGTCCCGGGACGGTCCCACGTCGAGAAGCTCTCGCAGGGTGCGTGCCCCCTCTTCGTAGACGCGGAGCGCTGCCGACCGCTGGCCGACCGCCGCGTGGAACTCCATCAGCTGCCGGATCGCGCGCTCGCGGTACGGTTCCACGGACAGCACCCGCTGGCAGCACGTGATCGACTGTCGCAGCCGCCCGAGCTCGGCGTAGGCGTCGGCGAGGTCGAGCAGGGCGTCGAGGTAGAGGTTCTTGAGGTGGGCGCGGCGGGGCTCGGCCCACGACTCGTAGCGGTCCTCGGCAAGGAACTCGCCGCGGTAGAGCGCCAGGGTGTCTTCCAGGCGGGTCACCGCGGTGCGGCGGCTCTCCTCGAGCAGAGTTGCCGCTTCGCGAAGCTCCTGCTCGAACACCAAGCTGTCCAGCCAGCAGACGGAGTCCGTGTGGAACAGGTACCCCTCGCCCACGCGCTTGACGAAGCTGGAGTCGGCTCCCCGCTTGAGGTCGGGCTCGAGCACGCGCCGCAGCTCGCTGATGCGCGCCTGGAGGTTCCGCACGGCGTGGTCGAGGTCGGCCTCGGGAAGCAGCGCATCGATCAGCTGGTCTTTGGTGAACACGCGGTCTGCGCCGGTGAGCAGGACCTTGAGGAGCGTGCGCGTCATCCGGCGGGGCCAGGCGCCCGGATCGAGCGGTGTGCCTTCCCGCTCGATCTCGAACCGGCCAAACGTTCGTATGCGCAGCGGCGTCTGCACATCGGACGACATCTTCCAAGGCTCCTCTACCACATGGGGTCAACACTGCATCCTACTTCATCGCTGCCGAGAAGAAGAAGTGGAGGAAAACCGGAGGTCGGGCGGGTCACGCTGTGGGATTCACGCGAAGGAGGCGATGACACATGGTGGCGAAGAGGAAAGCATGGATGGTTGCCGCTGCCGCGGTTGCTGCTCTGTGCACAGCAGCGTCCCTCGGGCTCTGGGCGGACGAAGTGGGAAGCGAGATCTACGACGGCGAGTACGTCATCCCGGCGCTGCAGCGCAACGGAGAGCCGATGCCGCGCGAGCAGGTCGCGCGGCGCGGCCAAGGCAACATCGTGGCTCTCGAGTTCATCGAGCGGCAGGTGGTGCGAGTGCATGTCGACGGCCCGATCCAGGACGGGGTCCTCGGGTTGAACGTCGATCCGGACGGTGACGGCCAAGGAGACTACTGGGGATGGTTCGATCCACGGCAATTCGGAGCGCAGGTGGTGCTCTTCGACGGCTACTTCGTGCGGCTTGGTGCGGTCGACGCGGTGATCATCGACGAGCAGACGATGGACATCCCGGTGTTCGAGCTTCTCTCGCAGGTGGAGGACGTGACGGAGGAGTGGAACCCCTCGTTTCTCATGGTGAGCTTCGATCCGCGCATCAGCGAGCTGATCGTTGGGGATGAGGTGAGGATCGGCGAGCCGATCGAGATCGTGCCGCTGCACACCGCGTCCGACACGGTGCTTCTGGAGTGGAGCCAGATCCAGCAGCAGCAACAGCAGCAGTACCTCAAGGACAAGTACTGCCCACCGAGGTGCTGCACAGTGCTTGTTGACGCCGACGGAGACGGCTTCGTCGACGATCACTACTACCGGCGCAACACGGTGCTTGGCATCGGATTCGACGGCACGTGGATGCGGATCGAGCTCTACTGCCTGAGCGGCACGACGTTCGGCAAGCGAGTGGTCCACGGCAACGGGGTGTCCGGCTGGATCGGCAAGTGTCCCTACGTCGGCGGGCGCAACTACCAGCGGATCGACAGGGACCCGTTCGGACGGATCTTCGCCATCACACGAGAGATCATTGACGGCGGGGCCGATGACGACGGGGATGGGAAGCTCGATTCCACGGTATACCGCTACGCGTTCGACCTGGTTCGCGGACGCTGGATTCATACGTCGACCCACTACGAGGACGGCGTTCCCGTGCAGAGTTCAACGAAGCTCGGTCCGTATCCTACGCCGGCGCTTCCGTTCTGGCCGTAGGAAGGTCGAACGACCACCGCCTTGTAGCCTGCGGCGGGGCCAATCGGGCCCCGCCGCGCCCGTCCATGTCGGCTACCACCACGGGGCAGAAGCGAGTGACGAGGAGATCGATGCGCACGGGGCGAGCGATGTCCCCACGAGGCCCAGGGCGACGTTCACCGGAACGCCGAGCGGGGTGAGACCAAGGCCGATCCCTGCGCCGGTGATGCTGCCGCCGGTGTCAAGGGACATGCCCCATCGAAGAAGCGCGCTCCAGATCGATGCCTGCGCCCCAAACGCCACCTCCCGGGACGTCTTGTCCATCTGCGCGGCGAAGCCGAGGGCGAACCGCGGGGTCGCGGTAAGCAGGGCGGCGACGTCAAACGCCACGGGGCCTCCGTCCCCGAGGAGCGACGCCCCGAGGCGGCGGACACACATGCCGAGTTCGAGAACACGTCCGGAAACGTGGAGCCCGAGACTGAACGATCCGCCACCGTGCAGCGGGTCCGAGTCGTAGGCAAACGCTCCGCCGACCGATCCGCGAGACCCGAGCGGCGCGGCGCCTCCTGCGGTGGCTTTCAGGTATGTGCTCCCTCCCGTTACCGCCCACAGGAGCGTGCCGGGACCTCGCCCAGCCAGTGTTCCGGAGAACGCCAGGAGGACGTCGGTTCCAAGACGGGATCCTGCGGTCGCCTCTACGTGGAGCCCCGGTTCTTGGGGAACGGCGGCACAGTTGAGCACCGCAGCCGTGGCGCCGGGTGATACCACCGCAAGCGCCGCTGCCGTGCCGAGTGAGCTCGGATGAAGATCGAACAGCCCGAGCGGCGCCGCTACCGCGGCGGCGCAGACCGTGACCGTCGCGGCAAGCGCTGCCACGCACCCTACGCGCAGCGTGCAGGGCGGGCTCACTGTAGCTGCGGATCGCTGCTGTCGCCCCATCGCCTTCAGACCTCCCTCCCGTCTCTTTGGCGGCGCCGCCGAGCCCTGCCCGCCGATGTCACCGGTCGGCGGCAGTATAGCTTGCGTCGATGACGGCAAGACGTTCAGCTTCGTTCCCGACATGAATCTTGGAGCCTACGACTGCCTGACGCTGTTCGCCGAGCTGGTCTCAGGTCCGGGGGGCGGGGACGCCGCGGGGATCTATGTATACGGTGTGGAGTGGCTCGTGGAGTGGCCGAACGTCTTCCTCCGCAGCGTCTCCAGCTTCGACGATGCGAAGAACGAAGAGCTGACGGGGTATGCGGAGTACTGGGAGGTCATCACGATTGGATCGTCCGCCGCCGATTGCTGCGGAGCGGTGCGTTTCCTGCTCGATACCTACTTCGCGACGACGAGCACGTGGCTGTTCGATTGGGGGCAAACGACGATCCGCGTCGGGTTGGATCTTGGGGCGTGTCTGCAGGTGAGCGCTTCTCTGAGCATCGGCGCGGGAGGGCTGCAGAGCTTCTGCTTTGGGCTCAGCGTCGATTGGTGAGCTTCAGAGCAAGAGGCCCGCAGTGCGATCGCTGGGCAGTGTGAGCGAGTCGTGGGAGCCCTGGGTGAGAGCCCCCGCGACGATCCCGCTCTACTTCTTCCCGCTGCCCTTCCCCGAGTCCTCGCCGTCGTATTGCAGGCTGTCCTGGATGCTTCCTACCACGAGCGGCGCGCGGCCTCGAGGCTCCAGATGTCGTCTGTGCCCAGTTGCCCTGCGCGAACCCCGGCCGCGACCATGGCAACGAGAAGAAGCGTCGATCCCAGGCGGTATATGAGTTTTCTGCTCATTCTTCTCACCTCCCGCCCCGTCACTCGCGATGTCAGCGATGGGGCCGAGCCGGACAGAGAAGCAGGTCGCGGTGTGATCCGTGTCAACAGGAGGTGAGTCGGCGGTGACGTACGGCCTGCGAACACGGCTCGGGCCGCCCAGGGCGGCGCTGCCGGACGGAACCCGGCAGCGCCGCCTGTGGTCTCTTGATGGGGTGCTGTTCCTACTCCACGGAGAGCGTCAGGGTGTAGAGGAACGCGTCGTCGGAGTAGTACGCTTCAACGGCTACGAAGTAGGTGCCGGCCTCGAGTTCGTACTCGAGGAGGCTCCAGAACCCTTCCCCGCCGTCGTCGTCACAGACCAGTTCGTTGCCCGCCTCGTCGTAGAGGCAGAGGAAGGTGTCTTCGTCCCAGACTCCGGAGGTCTCGATCGAGACCGGAATCATCCCCTCACCCTCGAGGCGAAAACGGTAGAAGTCGACGTCCTCGGGTCCGTCGATCCCACCCTCGAGCTGGAGCGGAAGCGCGTGCGGTGTGAGGTCCATCGCCGCCGAGAAGGAGTCGTTAGGCTCAGCCTCCTGGAAGCTTTCCGGCGCCTCCGCCGCCCGGACGATGAGCGTATAGCGGAAGGGCTCCTCGTCTTGGTAGCCGCTGACGCGCAGGGTGTAGGTTCCTGCCTCAAGCACGCGCCCGATGCGGCTCCAGAGGTCGTCCCCGCCGTCGTCGTCCTCGGCGAGGATCGTGCCGCTGCTGTCGTAGAGCACAAGGATGCTGTCCGCGCTCGGGCGGCCTGACGTCTCGGCGGTGACGTCGGCCTCCTGCTCCAGCGTGAACGCGAAGTGGTCCACGTCGCCGGCGTCCAGCAGGTCGTCGTACTCGACGGTTTGGCCTATGGATACGACGCCGAGATCGCACGCCTCCTCGAGGCTGTTGTTGGGTTCGCACTGCTGGATCGAGAACCTGGAGACGCTGAACTCGTACGCGTCGATGGTCCCGTTCTCCGCGTACTCCTCCACGCGGACGATGTACTCCCCCGGCGTCAGCGGAGCGAAGATGGCGCTCCATGCGTCGGTGCCTCCGTCGTCGTCCCTGAACGCGGGGACAAACCTTCCGCAGGTGTCATCGAAGGCATAGAGGACGATGATCGTGTCGCCTCCGGGCCCGCTGGTTTCGAGGAGGACGTACTCGGCGGAGCTGCCTCCCGCCGGCGTGTCGGGTACCTCGAACCGGTAGTAGTCGTTGTCTGCTACGGGATCGATCGCTCCGTGGATGGTGCTCGGCTCCTCGCCGGGTATGCCGAGGTCGTTCGCCATTCCGACCCCGTCGTTGGGTTCGCGTTCCACAGCGTTGGTCACCATGAGCTCGTAGGCTCCCGTGGCAAGTCCTTTGGCATCCACGCGAAGGAAGTAGTCACCGCTTCCAACCTCGAGCGTCGCCCGATTCTCTGCGGCGTGGAGGTACCCAAGCTCCGCGTCGTACACCACGAGGCGTACCTCGACCTCGCTCGCCGATGCGGCCATCACCAAGCCGATGGAGTCGGTCTGCACCGCCAGCCCGTACCAATCGATGTCGCCGGGGTAGTCGATCTCCCCGTTTACGTGGATGGTGTCGTGAACCGCTCCGAACGCGCCGATCGAGACCGCCGCGCTCGGAGCCTCGTTCGGCTCCACCTCGACGACTCCTGCTCCGCATGCCACGCCGATCGCCACAGCAATGACGCCTGCCATCAAGAGATGCGCTCGCACGATGCCTCCTTTTGTGCCTTGTTCCGTCTCACGGGGCTTCTTCCGAATCCCCTCCGTTGCCCTCCCGGGCGTCTCCTGGCATCCAATCCTCTCTCAGTGTCGCGATGATGTCGCGGGTGACGCGTGTAGCGACGACCACCATGTCGTCGAGGCGCTTGGCTGTCACCACGCCGATGAGGTCTCCGCGCTCGTCCAAGACCGCCGAGCCGCTGCAGCCGTGGACGATCGGCTCCTTGACACGGATCAGCAGCTCCCGAGACGCCGAAGCGATGCGCGCTGGGATGACCTCAAGATCGCCTCTGCGGTATCCAACGATCCACACGCGGCGCCGTTGGAGGTCGAGTTCACCCGCCGCGCTCTCGGCGATGCGAACGCCGGACCGCAGAGGCGAGGACGGCGCCACGAGGGCAAGGTCCAGCGCCTCGTCCCATCGAGGGTTCGGGCTGCAGTCAGCAGCCAGCGGGCATCGCCGCCCGTCGATTGCGATCTCAGGGCTGTAGAGCCAGTCGCTGTGATGTCGCGCCTCATCGTCGCACCAGAAGAGGTGGGCCACGGTGAGGATGATCCCGTCCTCGAGGATGATGCCTGTCGCCCCGTAGGCGGCCGGCGCCCTTGACGAGCTGCAGAGCCCCTCTACGTCGAGCCAAACGACGGACTCGCTGGAGACCACCCCGTCAACGCCTGCGGGTGGCGCTGCGGCAAGGCAGGCGGCGACGACGCACGTGACGACGACACCCGCTCGGACGGCGCGCCAGGGCGGCGTCCTGCAGATCGCACGCACAAGGAGCCGGTGCCGTGTGTGCGGTTCCCGCGCCAACAGCGAGGCGCGATCCGGGTTGCGTCTTCGAGAACCTGGGATTCCACAGCTTGCTGTCATGCGTTGTCCTCTTGCCGAAGATCGTTGAGTCAGTCCGGCGCTAGGGCGGCCTCCGAGAAAGAGTCTAGTCGGCGGAAGGGCGTAAGGCGAACCGGCGGGGGCGCGAGCGATAGACATCGGGCCGAAATCGCTCTACCGGCAGGAACTGCGCGGATCGAGTGGGAAAAGGCGTCGGCGAGGCGTCCTCCCCTAGCGATCGGGGATGCCGTCGCCGTCAAGATCGGCGACCGTCGCCAGGCCGCCCCGTGCCGTCTCCCGATACTCGCTCGGCATCCTGGAGCCGATCTCGCGCATCACATCGAGCGTGGCATCGAGGCTGACGCGATCGCGCCCTCCGGAGAGGATCGCCAGGGTGGCGGCGTTGAGCGCCGAGACCGCTCCCGCGGCGTTGCGTTCGATGCAGGGGATCTGTACGAGTCCTCCCACAGGATCGCAGGTCAGTCCAAGGTAGTGCTCCAGCGCCGTCTCCGCCGCACGATCGACCTGGTCCCTGACGCTCCCGCCGAGGATGTGACAGCTGGCAGCGGCGGCCATGGCGCTGGCGACGCCGATCTCCCCCTGGCAGCCGACGAGAGCGCCGGCGATCGATGCGCGCGCAACGGCCGCAGCGCCGATGAGCCCGGCCACCAATAGGGCCTCGACGATGCGTTGGTCCGGCAACCCAAAGCGCTCCTTGAACGCGCGGAGGCACGCTGGGACAACGCCGGCCGCACCGCACGTCGGCGCCGTGACCACCGCCCCCCCGTCGGCGTTCTCCTCAGCAACGGCGATGGCGTAGATGGAGACAAGAGTGGCCTCCGGTGAGAGGATGCGGCTGCTGGTGGGATCCTCCTGGAACCGCGCGAGAAGCGCCGCGGCACGGCGCTCGACCCCGAGATCTCCGGGCAGTCGACCCGTGCGGCGCAGCCCCGCGTCGATGGAGGCGTCCATCATCTCCCATACCTCCTGGAGGTGACGCACTACGTCCTCCTTCGCGTGGCCGTGCTGCTCTTGCTCGGTCCGGAACACGTGGTCGGCCAGCGTCTCTCCGTTCTCCTCGCAGCGTCGAACCACAGCGCTCATGGACAGGGGCGAATCGGGGCGGCGAGCGGAACTCGTGAGGGAAGCGGCTCCCGAGGCCAAGCGTCCTCCGCCGATCGACCGGTACGTTGCAGCGAGGCGTGTCCCGCCTCGAGGTTCGTGGAGCGAGAACCGCAGGGTGTTGGGGTGGGCGACAGCGGAAGTTGTGTCGAATCGGACGTCCGTCCGTGGATCGAACGAAAACGTGCGCTCGCCGATCCGGACGACGCCGGCGTTGGCTGCATGACGGGCGACCTCGCGCAGCGGGCGGACGCGAAGCTGTCGCACGCCGAACCCAGCGAGGCCGGCAGTCACCGCGGCGTCGGTGAGGTGACCCCTGCCGGTGAGTGCCAGGCTGCCGTAGAGGGTGACCCGCAGGCGTCCGTCCGTGTACTTCGAGCGTTCGAGGCGATCGGCGAATCGCAGCGCCGCGAGAAGCGGTCCGAGGGTGTGCGAGGAGCTCGGGCCGATCGCCGGCTTCAGGATGTCGAGGACGCTGGGAGCGGGCATTGGGAGCCTCCGGTGATGGACTCGCTTGAGTCTAGTCGTTCGGCGCCGGCGGTGCAGGATGTGCTTCGTGCAGTCGCCGCGCAGCGTGATGCCTCCCGGCGCGAGACACAACGAAGGGCCCCGGCGGACCGGGGCCCTGTAAGGCCTAGCGTTTGTCCTAGAGACAGACTACCAGCTGACGTCGAAGCCGAGGCACATCAGCTGCAGGCCGCCGGCGTCGATGGTCAGCGAAGCGGTGACCGTGAAGTTCGAGCCGATGCCGAAGCCGAGGTTGATCTC
>Ga0272441_10001632_pt1 | contig 47401 bp, 44 predicted proteins | sample SSMProp6N_FD_193582 | JGI IMG/M metagenome (GOLD analysis project Ga0272441, IMG submission 193582) | Marine sediment archaeal communities from Little Sippewissett salt marsh, Falmouth, MA, United States - SSM-Prop-6N | ecosystem: Environmental > Aquatic > Marine > Wetlands > Sediment ... | reverse complement strand
CTGGGACTGGTCAGTAATGGCAGGTCCGGTGTCGGGCATTACGGGAGACTCGCCCCCACCGGAGCAGCCCAGTGCGACCAACGCTACTACAGCGATAATCGCAAGGAGCACTGTCCATCGATTCATATGATTGCCTCCTTGTTTATGAATCATTGCAGAATCAAATGTTTTTGCAGAAGGAGAAGCCAGACAGTTTTCCTGCCTGACTACCTGAATACATTGTAATAAACTTATGGCAATGATACAAGTGCAAAAATACTATTCTATTACAAATGCTGTGCAATAAAATATGCCAATCCTATATTGGATTCATGGCAAAAATAGCCGGAAAAGTCTTTATTCAATAGCTTGCTGGACAATTTCCGTAATAAAAAGTTATCCCGAATTTAATACTGAAACAGAGGGCTTTGGACACCAGGATTTATAAGTGTCTGTTTACTTATCGGCCCGATCAGTGCCCGATGAAGAAAATCCGGTCGATCCCAAACCACTCCACGATAAATACCGCGATCGATATCACAAGATGCTTCGCCCTCTGTGGAAAGAAATGATTGTTCAGCCATAACAGTGAGCATATCAGCACCGTCGGGTAACCAATCTGCTGAATCCGGTAGTAGATAACCGGAATATTAGATTCAAGAAATGATGGGGGACTGAAGTATATCCAGAAGAAAATGAGCTGTACCAGAAAAAATATCACGTGCATGAAAATAAATGCCGGCCATTCATCCTGGTTGAAATCAAGCCTGTTTTTTCTTTTACGATTCATCGCACTGCTCCTTATATAAATACTATTTAATAATAAGATAGTACCGATAAACTCAAAGGTTCAGCTATTCTACCAGACATTCGGCTTTTACGGTCCTTATAACGAAGACAACCTCTTGACAGGATGGTATAATTGTGCGATATTTCGTAATTGAGACTCATTCTCAATAAAAAGCTTCCCGGGATTCACGCATTATGCAGTTCAGAAACAGAGCGAATCAAAATATAAATTACAACTCACCCTTAACTTTACAGACTGCCCCTGCCGGTGTACCGCTACAGGTAACGGCTATCCAGGCTGGTCATACCGCTGCCGCACGTCTTGCATCGATGGGAATCTTCCCCGGTGAAACTCTTCGTATCGTGCAACGTGAAAACAGTGGTCCCATTCTGGTGGAAATCAAGGGAACAAGAATCGCACTCGGACAGGGTATCAGTGAGAAGGTCCTCGTATCCGCGAATGGATTCGCCGGATAGCCTCCCCTCCCGATAATAAATAATAGATACAATGCCGGGTATTCAGTATCACAAATCCCGACCTGAGACCGACATGCCGGACCTTCTGAAAATCGCGCTCGCAGGTAACCCGAATTCCGGGAAAACCACCATCTTCAACAGGCTCACCCACACCCACCAGCATGTCGGCAACTACCCCGGTGTCACTGTTGATATTCTGGAAGGTTCCTTGACTTCGGATGGTCACAGGATAAGGCTTATTGACCTTCCCGGCACCTACGCCCTGACCGCCCATTCCGAAGAGGAACTGGTCGCGAGGAATTTCCTCATCCGTGAAAAACCGGATGTCGTAATCGATGTTCTGGACGCCTCATCACTCGAAAGACACCTGTACCTTGCCATCCAGCTGATCGAGCTTGGTGTACCACTTGTCCTTGCCTTCAACATGACCGACATGGCAGAGAGGGCGGGCCTTAAATTCGATATTGATCTTCTCGAGGAGCTGCTTGGAGTTCCGATAGTCAGAACGACCGGCACATCCGGCGAGGGTCTTGACGAACTTCTTCGGACAGCAATCGGGGTAGCTTCAGGGACAATCAGCGCGGGAACCAAATCGTTCAGCTATGGACGCGATCTTAACAGGGAAATAGCAGCAATATGCAGGTGCATAGAGACAGAGGGAGCGAATCCCTTCGAGAACCTGAGTTCACGCTGGGTGGCCATCAAACTTCTTGAAAACGACGAGATCGTTCGCGATGAAATAGAAAAAACAGGGAAGTTGTCAGAGCACCTTGTCAACGCCATAGATGAAGCACACGCGAGGCTGCAGCAGATATTCGCGTCAACACCGGAGGTTTTATTCGCGGAAGCGCGCTACGGAATAATTTCCGGGGCGGCCTCGGAAGCAGTCGTAAACACGGTTGAGGAACGTCACGACACATCGGATCGAATAGACAGCATCCTGATCAATCCCTTGCTGGGCCTCCCGATTTTCCTCGTGATGATGTACCTGGTTTTCATGCTGACATTTAAAATCGGCGAACCAATCATGGGACTCCTGGAGATCTTTTTCGGATGGCTTGGAAACGCTGTCTATGGACTCTGGCCGGAAGGTTCCGAAAGCCCGTTGAGGTCACTCCTGGTCGAAGGTGTAATCGGTGGAGTCGGGGGAGTCCTCACGTTCGTACCGAACATTCTGCTTCTTTTCATCGCAATCGCTGTCCTGGAGGATTCGGGCTACATGGCCCGTGCCGCGTTCATAATGGACAAGCTGATGCACAGGATTGGGCTTCATGGAAAGAGCTTTATTCCCATGATGATAGGCTTCGGATGCTCTGTTCCGGCTATTCTGGGTACGCGAATTCTCGAGAACCGACGAGACAGGCTTGTAACGATACTCGTGATCCCGCTCATGAGCTGCGGCGCACGGTTTCCGATATACGCGCTCATAATACCCGCGTTCTTTCCACCGCATCTGAGGGGACCGATGCTGTGGCTGATATACATTATCGGGATCGCCCTGGCAGTGCTCCTTACGAAACTACTGCGTGCCACCATGTTCAGGGGTGAAAGTTCTCCTTTCGTTATGGAACTTCCACCTTACAGGCTCCCAACGCTCCAGGGCCTGGCAATTCATTCATGGGACAGGTGCAGCCACTATCTCAAAAAGGCCGGAACCGTTATCCTGGCGATCTCAATTGTCCTGTGGTTCCTCTCAAGCTTTCCCGCTCCCAGGGAATACAGTCGTGATTACGAAGCAATGCTCTCATCCGCACAGACCCTCTACAGCGAAGGATTGTCCGGTATTGCATCGGAACTGGACTACAGCGGGCCGACAGACGCACTGGACCAGGCGATTCAGACGGCGCTGGATGAAGGAGATGTTCCGCTTTCAGAGACCGGCTCAATCAACACATCTCTATTTATTACAAATGTGGTCGACATTCAGGCATTACGTACTGAATTCAACCGGACTGTCAGCGAACTCGGCCTTGATTCCGAGTCGCCCGAGTACATTCTCCTTGACAGCGAATTCCAGGCACGACTGGACAGTATTGTTGAGGAATACCCCGAGACTGCATCCACAGCCATGGACTACCTGGACTCCGTTCGGGCCCCCTACATAGAAAGTACATCGTCAATCAGTTCATCCATAAGGCGGGAGGAACTGACCGCGTCGGTCCTCGGAAGAATCACGTATGCTCTCGATCCCCTTCTCAAACCGATGGGATTCGACTGGAAGATCGGGACAGCCCTGTTTGGTGCCCTTGCCGCCAAGGAGGTTTTTGTCGCGCAGCTCGGTATTGTCTATGCTGTTTCCGACGCTGACGAGGATTCGGCAACCCTGAGATCCCGTCTCCAGCAAGACTATAATCCATTAATAGGATTCTGCCTGATGCTGTTCACCCTGATTTCCGCACCGTGCGTCGCGACAATTGCGGCAACACGCGCCGAGACCGGATCGTGGAAATGGGCATTCCTGCAGTTCTTTGGCCTTACAGCAATCGCGTGGATTATCACAACAATCGTATACCAGCTCGGCAGCGTTATGGGGATAGGGGGTTAATCGCAATGCTGTGGGAATACATAATACTCGCAATCGTGCTCATAGCAGCCGTTTACTACGCCGTACGGACGTTTCATCGCACGGCAACGGGCAAACATGACTGTCACGATTCATGCTCATCGTGTACAGGCTGCACGGTATCAAACTGCCCGGAGAAGAAACTTACCGAATCAGAGCAGGCCGAAGAAGAATAAAAAAAAGCGCCCCACGGCACCAGCATACATCCGAATCTAATTTACCCTTTACTCCTCATCCTTCAGACAGACAATCCCCCTCTCGTAACCCGGCTCATTAAAGCCTGCAAGGATACAGCCCGGAGGACCGAATGTTATGTAACTCGTCGAGGTCTGTTCGAGCTGGACCGACCACTTCAGGTCGCCCCACGGGGTCACACAGACAACACGGTCGTCAAGCGTCAAAACATAAGCGTTGCCCACGCTGTCGGTAATTGGACCCGATATAATATTACCCAGAAGAGGATACTCCCATGCAAACGCACCGTTTTGCGTTATCGCAACGAGCTTTGACAATCCACCGGTCTGACCGGTAACTTCCTGTACTGCGTAAATGTAATTACTCTCGGTTATCGCAAGAGTTCTCTGGAAATCCATTTCGCCCGGATACTGCCATCTGATTTCACCATCAACACCGAGAGCAACAAGCCTGTCGGGAAGCGTGTAATAAATCTGACCGTTAAGCTCATCGACAACCGTTCCGCTCCAGGCGATATCGACCGGAGTTGTGTGTTCCCATTCGACCTTGCCGTTGTGGGGATTCAGTGCCCAGTACTGGAAATTTGACGGGCCGGTCGAACCGATATCAACCTTCCCTACAATAGCAAACCCGTCCGTTGTGATCGTGATCGGTGTTACGAACATTACCTCCTGGTCCATTAATCCGAACTTGAACCAGAGAAGTTCACCTGATTCGTTGAATGCCTGGATCGCTGACAGGCCGGACATGAACGCATGGCCCTGGTTATCCAGCGTGACGCTGCTGTACACTTCCTCGTTCGCGCTCATCAGAGGAACAAAGAGTGTCTCGTGCGAGCCATCCTTCCAGACCTGTTCCACGTAGTACTCGTACTGGTCAAGCGAGTTAATCCAGAGCAGCGAGCATCCCACGAGCACGGGATCGGTATTTGTCTGAAACGGTGACAGCACATTACTGGTAACAGGCTGACCGTACCTGTTAACCACCGCGAGCTCGGTAATTTCATCTCCGAATTTCCGGTTCAGGAAGATAAGGCCGTCATGGTCGGTAACTGGCTGGCCGTAGTAACCGAGGTCATTCATCTCCCACGCGGCGACAGGATCCTCGGGACCAATAATCGAAGACCTGTTGCTGTTGAAAATATCTCCACCCGGTTTCGGCCATGCCGCTGCGGAGTTAAGCACGAAGCCGGGATCAAACGGCGGCTGGTTAACGATCACGGTCACCGGGACCACGAAGTAGCTGGTGAGCGATGAATCGCCGGTATACGATGACACGTCCGGCTGGTAGTCACCATGCGTACTCACGACCTTGATGAAAAGCTGCTGGTTGTAGATAGAGTCAGGCTCCAGCCCATCCAGTACGATGCTGTACTGAGCCCATGGTTCGTCAATCGAACCGGGCGATACAAGTCCGGGTTCGCGTGTTCCCGGGAACAAAGTCGGTGACGTTATCTGTACCGATTCTATCTGGTCGGGAATCGGTGAATTTTCGATAAGTGCCTGCCAGTCACTTATCCTGATGTCCATGTTTATGGTGCCGCCCGTGCAGCCTTCCGAGGTCATGTACACGTTGCTGTATGGCACCTGGACATCGACGATAAATGGCTCCGGCTGATTCGCCACCGCGGGAAAACTCCCCGGAATTTCAATATCGCCACCAGGGGTCCAGCCGCTTGGCATCGTATGGCTTACGTCTACAGCGTAATTAAACGCCCAGTCGATATTGCCATACTGATCCAGAGGGAACTGCATGATGTAATGACGCGCAACAGTGTCGCCATTCCTGAAAACGGATCGACCAAACGGATCGCTGACCTGGTACTGGATAAGGTGCGTCAGATCGTCGTACGGTTCCAGCGCGGAAGCGAAGACCTTGTAACCGCAGATCGTGGAATCAAGTTCGGTCTCGGTTACCTGCTTGCCGAACATCCCCTCGTAGTATGAAAACACGGTGTTGTTGTCCGGAAAATCCGTCGGGTTCCACCAGCGCGTATAACCGTCCGCGTTCAGTAGTTTCAGGCCATATGTACCACCCGCCCAGAGGCATGAGCCATCGACCGAGTCGACCGTGTCACCGGGTCCGATGAGAATGCCCTTTACATCGAACGCCGCAAACTGGTCTTCGTTACCGAACGGGTGCTCCATTATCACGTCAAGGCTGACTATGTTACCGCCTGAGACCACAATGTTCGTGAAGCTGAGAAGCGGTTCACCGTTGGGTGGTTCAAGGAACTTGACAGCGTTAAGGTGCCAGTCGAGTGACCGTACCGGAACGACATCGGCGGTAAGCCCCACAGGATCGATGCTTACCTCGTAATAGCCCGCGAGATGATGTCCGGAGTGGCTTTGAGAAATTGATGGAGTCGTCAGATCCTGAGTCCCGGGCAGCTGGGTTGATACGGGATCCACGGAGGTACCGGAAGAGCATGCGGAAACAGCCCATAGCACAAATAACATCAAATATGCTAAAGCGAGGCGATGCATGCCGAGGCACCTCCTTCCAGATACATTGCCCCAATGTATGCCCTCATTATATCAGATGCTTTTTAGTCACGCTATATTTTTATAGATAATCTTTAATAATTATTCCTGATATCCTGATTATATTCCGGGCGACCATTTTTAGTGCTAGAATCCCCCACATGACCGAGTTAGTAATAAAAAGCCTTGCCGAAGATAATCGCCTGGATGAACTTGTCCGGCTCAACATGCACTGCCATGATGATGTCGAGGATCATATCTGGCTCAGGATGCTTGTCGAAAATCCCGAAAGCGGTAATCCGGATTTCCATAAATACCTTCTTGCCGACGATAAAATCGTCGCTGCTACAAGCCTCATCCCACACAAGTTGAGATGGTACGGTTCGTCGATCACCGCCGGTGAAATCGGACTTGTGGGAACTCATACGGACCACAGGAAAAAGGGATACTCCACCCTCCTGATGGACCATTTCATCGATAAGATGAAAGACGAGAATATCCCCCTTAGTTTCCTCTGGGGTATTCCGGGATTCTATGAGAAATTCCATTTCCACTACGCCTACCCTCATGTCTGGACACCGTACGTGTCATTTCCGAGGTCATGCGCGGACGGGCTTGAGAAGACAGGCACGATCCGTCCGGCGGAGACCGGGGACCAGTGGTGGATAAAGAAACTCTACAGCGCATACAACGAATCGCTGACCGGATCTCACATCAGGTCCGATGAGCTCTGGGAGTGGATTTTCAGGCTATCGTTCAATGACGACAAGAACGTCCGATGGTGGGTGCCGGAGGACCCGATGGGCGGCTACGCATACATTTTTGGCGACCCGCCTTCCGTACGTGAAATCGCCGCACCATCTCAAAACTCGCTTAAGAACCTTGTACTCGGACTTCTCGAAAAATATCCCGAAATGCAGAACCTCTATGTCTGCCATCACCCGGACATGCCAATCGGACGGTGGATGTTCAGATGGGGTGCGCGAATATCATCGACCCGTGATATCTGGAAGGGAACGTGGGGCGGCATGGTAAGACTGATCGACCCTGTCGCGTGTATCAGGCCGATGGAACCGGCGATCAATAAACGGCTTCAGAACTCAAGGTATTTCAGGCACACCTGCGAAATCAGTATCGGGACGGAAATCGGGAATATCTGTCTGTCGATCAGGGACGGTGAATTTTCGGTTGGCCCGGTTGACGGGAAACCAGATATCGAGATTCCCGCATCGATACTGACCCCCTGCGTAACGGGCTATCACGGAATCGATCGTCACCGTGACAGCCTGGGTCATATACCGTCGGACACGATGGACATCCTTTCGGTGATTTTTCAGCCGGGAACAGCTTACATGTATGACCTTTTGTACGTTGACGCATCACTAGTTTAAAGCGTTCTTTGTAACCGCTATTACTCAATCCATCCTTATTGTGTATGCCTTATTAAACCTGGGCCAGATGGCTACTGGTAGGCTCTGCTGTTTTTTTCAGCCGGGGATTGATTCAAGTTTCATGGCAAGCTGCTCGATCTCGGTAGCCAGCCACCGGGGACGATTTTCTACCGTCAGTTCTTCGGGATAGTCAACGCTCTCGTACCAGCTTCGAAAATCCGATCCGCTGACGGTGGGGCCTCCCCTGCCCGTCACCATCGCGCGCTCCGGACTGTCAGGATCGATAAGCAGCAGGATTCCCCTGTATTTTGTGTCTTTTCCCATCCGCCACGAATTGTACATGCAGTACGCGATGCCATCTGCTGAATATTCCTGCCCGCCATACATGTTTTCCTTCATCTTCTGACGCAGATCCGGTGGCAGGACCAGAACCGCAAGGTCGATTCCCTTCGATTCTGCCATGTCATCCAGTTTACTCCTCAGAGGATCCCTGTCACCGACCATAAGAACCTGGCCAGGATCGGTCAGTGCGCCGGTACGCTCCGGTGGCGGATGTAGCGGTAGATTCTCATCCTTCTGCTCGTACCCGCAGATATAACAGAAGGTCTCGCCCTTTTCCCATTCCATCCCGCATATCGGGCACGGTGGAAGAACCTCCTCTTCCTTCTCCTCTTCCTCCACAAAGTCCTCCGGCTGGTTACGTCTGGCGTGCTTTTTGAGCCAGTTTGCCAGCATCATAATTAACCACTGCTTCATTCAGCATCACCTCCCGGTGATACTTCATCCGAGGCATCGGGAGACTCATCACAAACAACAACCGGGGGAACTTCCTTATCGACAATTCCGAACTCGGGGACAGGCGCTTTTGCCGTAAGTACGACCTTTCCTGAAAATCCGCTGACTCCCTCATTGAAACTTACCCGAAGTATTCCCGGATTCGGATCGATGTAATGCTTCTTTGCACCCTTTGGGGGAACCGGGTAACAGACCGACCATGTTTCGCCGCAGCTATCGCAGATGTACTCGCGCTCACCGTAACCATAGGTCAGATGCGACGAGATCGCGGCAACCCGCCCGTTAATTTTCTTCCTTCTGCCCGCGCAGTAGGGGCATTTCTTTTCCTGGGCCATACTATATGATCATTTACTGACAGCCTGTGATTGCCTTGATTCCGCACAATTTTTATAACACGGTGATCAGCATCCGGATTTCTTCAAATTTACCCTCTCCGATTCCCTCCACGTTCATTATGTCCTCTAGCCTGATGAAGGGTCCGACCAGCATGCGGTACTCAATAATTTTCGTTGCCGTGGTCTCGCCAATACCCGGGAGCTCCATGAGTGTTTCAAGGTCGGCCTGGTTGATATTTATCGGCCCGCCCGGACCGGACCTGCCATCGTCACCCGATCCGCCATCCTGCGGAAACGACCGCAAGATTCCCGGGACCTCGATCGCGTCACCATCACCAAGGAAATTATCCACTTCTATTGCCTCGACATCGGCCGATGATGTATATCCGCCCGCCGCCGCAACAGCGTCCAGTACTTTGGATCCCATCGGAAGAGTATACGTTCCCGGCGATCTGACCTCTCCCGAAACAGCTACGGTGACGGTTCCGATATCCTCGCCAATATCAACCGCGACCTTGTTCCGGTTGTACAGGTGCCATGCTATGTACAGGATTCCGAGTATAAAAAAGAAAAGCAGCGCGATCCCTTCGCCACGTGTAAGTCTCGATGTCCCACGCCCGCTGTCCGCGTTGTCATTGCCCGGCACTCTCATCGCTTCACACCTTTTTAAGTATTAAAAGCACTCGTACGATATTCCCACACCCCGGATTAATAGGGATTTATTCCGTACATGTCCATAACAAGGTCCAGGTCCAGAGTATACCTGTCAATTCTCCACGTGCCGCGCTCCTTAATACATTGAAATTTAAGGAACGGTGTCATCGTCGCCCAGACTGATATCGTGTCGCCGTAATCGGAACTTTGAAGTCCTGCTTCTATTTCGCTTAACGGGGTTCTGGTCGCATCGTAGCCCCCAAGATCGATTGGGGTCTGTTCAAGAATCGACCACATCGCCTCGAACTCAGAATTACCAAATCGTTCCGTGCAGCACCTTTTTGCAGCGTTCTTATTCTTCGTAACCAGTGCCTTGTAAAACCTCGCTACCGTGGTTTCCGGTTTTCCGGAGCAGCCGATTACCTGCACGAGTAAGGCAAGCGAAACCAGCAGCACAATTAATCTCACTGCAACTGTGGAATTTTGCTTCACTATCATTTCCTCCGAAAACAGTTATCAGAATGTGGTCCCTTCAATAGCATCTATCTTCCATCCGTTACCCGATGAAACAAGCACGTAAACAATGTCCCGGTGTTCGGGATGCCATACCTTCGCCGATCCATCGTCCATTTCAGATTCAAACTCCGCGGCAACTTCCTCAACGACGAATGGTGTCAGTTCAGATCTAGCCTCATCCATTCGTTCTTCGCCGATTGTGCTCATAATATCCGCTATCGGCTTCAGGTTGGCATAGTAAAATTCACTGGTCGTGTACCTCGACGCCTCCTCGATATCCATAGCGTTGATAGCCGTGGTAAACGACGCAACTACCGCCTCCGGTCGCTCTCCCGAACACCCCGCAAGAAAACCGCAGACGACCAGCAGTACAGTTATTACCTCAGCCCGGACAGTAGTCACAGACTGCCTGTTCGTGTGAATTTTATTCGATGTTTTTTCCACCAAGTGCAGATTATCTTTTTTAATCGAAAACGTCAATTCAGGTCACAGTAATTTGCCTGATGCATCATGAACTGGCATCTGCAAAAATATATATTCCTGCATCCTCCTTAAAAAGTGATAATATACTGACAGGAATCGACCATCAACGTGCGGACCTGACAGTGATGTTATAATCAGGCTGTGCGTAGCAGATGACAGGGTGCACCGAAATGGGAATCAACAACATTTCCGGACTGTCTGACAGCATACTCCTGAGCGAGTTGCTGAAGACCAATACCGACCTTCTGAACACGTTCGAGAGACTCGCGACCGGCAGGAAAATCAACAGCGCTTCCGATGACGCCGCGGGGCTTGCCGTCGCAACCCGCCTCGAATCCCAGGCTCGTGCGCTTGCCGCCGCCGAGCGTAACGCTCAGATGGGTATAAGCCTGGCACAAACCGCGGAGGGATACATGCAGAGTGTGACCTCCGATATCCAGCGGATAAACGAGCTAAGCGTCCAGGCCGCCAACGGTACACTCGACGACGCGGACAGGCAGGCCATACAGGCGGAGATCGACCAGCTCACGGAAAATATCGACTTCACTCTTTCCAGTGCCGAATTCAACACGCAGCCACTGTTCCAGGGAAACACTTTCGATTTCATGGCAGGTTCCGGCGAATCGGGCACTGTCAGTCTTGAAATCCCGCAGATAAATTCATCAACCCTCCAGCTCGACACGATCGATGTCACAACGCAGTCCGGGGCTCAAAACGCGATAAGCGCATCATCATTCTCACTCGATGATGTTCTGAGTGTGAGAACAGACATCGGTGCCACAGTCAACAGGCTGGAATCCTCTCTTAACTCACTGTCACAGACACGTATCGACACTCTCAGCTCTCTAAGCGGAATCATGGACGCGAACATTGTCGAGGAAATTCTCAATGCATCGAGGCAGACCACGCTTCTCGAGAGTCAGCTCCTGGTTGCAGGTCAGATTAATAAACTTCAGGGTGGATTAATCAGACTTCTACTCGATTAGAGCGATACTAATACGTGGCAACCGATCCGGTAAAAAACAAGCAAGAATACTCGACGGGTTCTTACCATCCCGGTGACTGGGGATATAAACCGTCGGAGGACATGAGGATCACGATTCGGCTCGTTCCTATAGCGATCGTGATTCTGTTGATCTTCACATTCGGACTTGCCGCGACGCGCTCGCAGAAAGGTAACGCGACTCAACTTTTCGATGAACGCGGAGGGCAATACAAAGACCAGCTGGAGGAAGCCTATACGCTGGTAGTAAATGGTGATTACGACAGCGCATCGCAGGTTGCTTCAGGGGTTCTCCGCAATGACCCGCAGAACCCTCTCGCCCATACAATTCAGGGATTATCACACGCACGTCGCGGACTAACCGAAGAAGCGGCGATCAGCTTCGAGACAGCGGTCACTCTCGATCCGGAGTTTGAACTCGCATGGTTTAACCTCGGCGTCGTCGAGGAAAGTCGCGGGGAATTCGAAAGAGCTCTCGAAGCGTACGAAAAGGCATACGACCTTGATCCGTCCAGGACCCTGTATCGAACGTCCACTGAGAGGTTAACCGAACTCATACATGGTGAAGACCGGGGCGAGTGGCGGGAAACCGAAGCCGAACGTCTTTTCTTAAATGGAGTAAGTGCGGTGAACAGGGGGGGCACCGAGGACCTTGTCTACGCGGAGGGGATTTTTCGCTCCCTTCTCGAGAATCGTCCATACGACGTGGCAAGTCGCAACATGCTTGGCAAGACCCTTGCACGTCAGGGTCGCGTGGATGAAGCGGAGACAGAATTCCTGCAGGTTGTGTCCGAGGAGCCGGGATTCTCGGAAGCATGGTATAATCTCGGCATGCTGTACAGATCGCAGGGACGTCTCGAGGACGCGATCCGTAACCTTGAGATCGCCTACGACACAAGTACGGTTGAGTCTTTCAGGGATAACACCCTTGTCCAGCTAGACGAGATCCGCTCATCCCTGGAGAGCGAAGAGCTGATCCGGACAGATGGATCGGTCAGTATGAATTCCCGTACTGAAGAGACCGGACAGGATAACCTGAATGTATCCGACGAATAAACTGAAACCTCTGATTAGATACCCCCTCGTTGTAATCACCGCGATACTGGTCGGTGTTGTCTTTGCACTACTGACCGCAGGCATCGTAAAACTCGGCGAACTCATTCTTCGCTGAATATCTCATTCGATCCCACGATCTAAAATTGTCCGATGTTTGTGCCCGGATGGGGCCATTTGCGGCTGTTTCTGACGATATTAAAAGATAGAAAGACCCATGGGCTGGATAAACACATTAAAGAAATTCTTCACGACCGGAATCTTTGCGCTGCTTCCGATCGCAGTCGCCCTGTGGCTTGTCATCTCACTGATCCGATGGATCAACAATATTTTTGTTAAGCCATTTGTTAATACATCGGTGGTGAATTTTTATTTCAGCCAGTTACCCGAATGGCTCCAGCCATGGATTATCGGGATAATCGGCCTTGCCGTTGTCGTGACAGCCATCACGGGTCTGGGGATACTCACCAATTATGTTTTCGGTAAATGGCTGATTTCATTGATAGACCTTTTCATGAAAAAGGTTCCCCTGGCCAACACGGTGTATAGCTTTGTGCAGGGTTTAATAGAAAACCTGCGCGTAATGCAGGTCGGTTTCTTCAAACAGGTCGTGCTGGTGGAGTACCCGCGACCCGGAATATACGCGCTCGGATTCATAACAAAGGAACTCACCGGCACGCTTCAACAGGCCCTCGAAGGTGAAAGAGTCGCTGTGTTCATTCCCACAAGCCCGAATCCAACCAGTGGATACATTACCCTTCTTCAGAAATCTGACATCCAGCTTCTTGACATGTCTCCCGAGGACGGACTAAAATTCATTATGTCCGGGGGTGTGTTGATGCCTGGTGTGCCTGAAGAATCGAGCGGCACCGTTAAGTAAGTCGGAACGCTGTCAATATTCAGAGCACCCGGTGACCGCTGCCGGTTTTTTCTTATGCAGTCAAATAACAGATACGACAACATCCTGTTTATAACGCCTTCAGTTTCACTAAAGCGGCTGTTCGCCTACCTTCGAAATCACGGTGGAGCTCTTGCGGGCTCCCAGGCAGTAAAACGTGCGCTTGCCCTGAGGGGAAAGACCAGGGAGTTTTACAGCTACCTGGCAGCCATTCTTTTCGGACAGCTTCCCGGCACTTTTGAAAAGCTCGAGGCGGACTCATACCGGGTCAGGCCACGACCCGAGTTCAACTTCCCGCTGAGCAAGGCGACCTACGCCGTCATGGACATCGAGACCACGGGCGGTAAACCTCCGTCCGAGCGCATCACCGAAATCGCGATAATCCGGATAGACGGTAAGGGCAGAGAACTTTCACGGTATTCCACTCTCGTGAATCCCCGTAAGAAGATACCCCCGTACGTCGTGAGACACACAAAAATTTCAGATGCGATGGTCAAGTCAGCACCGACTGTCGAGGACGTGCTTCACGAGGTTCTTCAATTCCTCGAGGGCAATATCCTGGTTGTTCATGACTCGTTCGCCGATATGCAGTTCCTCGATTACGACTGTGACCGCCTTCACGGCGGGCTTATCTCCCTGCCCCTTCTAAATACCCAGCATCTGGCCGAGCGTTTCATACCGGAGCTGGGCGGGCTTGGACTGAGCAGGATAGCCGAGCACATCGGCATCGAAATCGGAGAGCGTCACCGTGCCCTTGCCGATGCGGAGCTCACAAGCCATGTTCTTTCTTATTTTCTCCCCCAGTTGAACGATCAGACGATTTACGATGTCTATTTAAATAACACCGCCGAAGCAAGTTACATCCGTCCCGGCCCGTCCGCCGGTAACAACGGTAACGGTAACGGCATTAGTAACTCTTAACCCGGTCCAGCCGTAGAGGTGAAGCTAACCATGCGCAGATTTCTACTTCTGCTTACCATATCAGCCTTGATAATCCCCGCCCTTGCCTCAGGATGCACCAGTTCAGCACCGTCAGACGAATCGGTGTTTCCCGATCATCTCATGATCAACTATACGGGGAACAACGTCGGGGCAATGTTCCCGTGCGGGTGCAGGATACCAATCGGTGGTCTCTCGCGACGCGGCGGAGTTATTCACGAGGAATCCCCCTATCCCCAGGTTACCCTGGACGCTGGCAGCTTTGCAGGATCCAACACCGCGTACGATCGGTTCACCGCGGGATTTATACTTGAAGCTTACAAAGAAATAGGCTATACGGCTGTTAACATCGGGGTTAAGGAAAGCTTGTCACCTGTCCGTCAGATTCATGAATGGGATGAAATGTCAGGCGGGGTGCTTATCAGCGCAAACCTTATCGATGACCAGGGGCTTCCTGTCACAAGGACCCACCTGATACGCGAGATCGAGGGAATCAAAATCGGAATAACAGGTATAACCTCGGGCGCACTTCTTCCGGATGGCGCATCCAGCGTTCCCCTGCATCTCGATCCGATCGCTCCCCTCCAGGATGTGATACAGGCTTTCGCCGATGCGGGAGTAGATTTCACGATACTGCTCGCTGATACCAGCACGACCGAACTTGAGGTAATACTCTCCGCCGTACCGGATATCGACCTGATTGTCCAGGCACAGGAATTTAACCCGTCGACCGCTCTTGCCTCGGTTTACATAGAAGAGACGGACACATATCTCGTAAGGATCGGGGGCATGGGGAAGTATCTTGGACGAATGCGTCTCGACTTCGAGGATGACGGAACTATCAGCGGTAACGAAGTCATCAGGGTGGACCTTGACTCCAATTCCCCCACCCTTTCGTCCATTTCCACGATGCTCTCCGATTTCAAAATCGAACTCAGGGAACGTCGCGACGAGTTCCTTGGCGACCCGACCAATCCTTTCCAGCGTGAACAGGCTCCGGAGCTGATCGACGTAATAAGCGGTTACGTGGGTGAGAGTTTCTGCAACCAGTGTCATCTGGGTTACGCGCTCGAAAGCCAGCTTACGGGTCACGCGGTCGCATGGACCACGCTCCCGATGGAAGACAGGTACGATCCTGAATGTCTTGAATGTCACACGACCGGTTATAATATCACGACCGGACTGATCGATCCCGATCGCGACACGCATGCGCGTGATGTCACGTGTGAGGCCTGTCACGGTCCCGGCGGACAGCATGTGCGTGAGCAGGAGATCATCAAGGAGGGGCTTGACGAAAGCCTGCTCCTTCCCTACGAGGACCTTACCGGAGGAATTCCGTTCTCGCGAGAGGTTCCTGAGGAAGTTTGTCTCAGGTGCCACACCGAGGAATGGAGCCCGGACTTTGATTACGAAGAATGGATCGAGGAAGTTATCCATTCGATGGGTGGAGACCGCTCGGTTATGGGCGATCCGGAAACCGGTGAAGCGATAATAAGACAGAACGATGAGGGGTCGATTGAGACTGTCGATCCTGAATGAGATTAATTTAAAGAAATACAGAGATCATCAACGCCGGCATGTCGGCGTTTTTTCATTGACCATATTAAGCGCTGGCGCTGTGCTATACTTTTAAGTTCGATGCAACAAGTTTTGCCGATTTAAGTCTACAGATAGTCAAAGGTGACAGTGAATGGACCAGTTTCATGGAACGACGGTAATTGGAGTCAGGCGCAACGGTGTTACAACCCTCGCGGCCGACGGGCAGGTTACATTCGGAAATGAAATTATGAAGGCAACGGCCCGTAAGATTATGAAGCTCCATCACGACAAGGTGATAGTTGGGTTCGCGGGCGCAGTGGCTGACGCCCAGACGCTTGCGGAGCGTTTCGAGGGCAAGCTTGAGGAGTACAACGGCAACCTTCCGAGGGCTGCAGTCGAACTCGCTCGCGAATGGAGAACGGACAAGTACCTCAGAAGGCTTGAGAGTATGCTCCTTGCCGGGGATGCTAATCACCTGCTGCTTATCTCGGGCTCGGGTGAAGTTCTTCAGCCGGACGGCGAGATCGCAGCAATTGGTTCGGGCGCGGGTTACGCGCTTGCTGCGGGCAGGGTGCTAATGCAGCATACCGACCTTGGAGCGGATAAAATCGCGGAGGAAGCTCTCAAAATCGCGTCAGGCATCTGCATCTACACAAACGAGAACATCACCGTCGAGACAATCGGCTGATTTCAGGAAACATAATCCAGTTTAATCAATAGCGTTTTACGGGACAAGTGATATAGAAATGGAAGTCAGTAATCTAACACCGAAAGAAATAGTAAGGGAACTTGACAGGTACATCATAGGACAGGACCTTGCCAAGCGTGCGGTGGCTATCGCGCTCAGGAACCGTTATCGACGGGCACAGCTTACGGACGAGGAGCGGGAGGAGATAATCCCGCGAAATATCCTGATGATCGGTCCCACCGGTGTCGGCAAGACCGAGATCGCCAGGCGACTTGCAGCGCTCGCACAGGCCCCGTTCGTGAAAGTGGAAGCGACCAAGTACACGGAAATCGGTTATGTGGGTCGCGACGTCGAGGGAATGGTGCGGGACCTTGCGGACCATTCAGTCCGCCTTGTAAGGGAAGAAAAAACCCTTGAGATCCAGGACGAGATAGACGAGATCGTAAATGAACGACTTGTCGATCTTCTCGCGGGACTGCCCAAGGTCAAACCACGCCCTCCAGGACGTGGTATCCCGATGCCGTCAGGCACACAAAGAATTGGCACAGAGACCGGCGATGCTCCCCCACCGCCATACCGCAATGACAACGAGATATCCCGAATGGAACACGCCGAGGAACAGCGTCGTATCGAGGAACAGCATCAGCGGATCAGGAACAGGATGCGCGGTAAGCTTCTGAACGGTGAAGCGGAGGATGAACTTGTTGAGGTTGATGTCATGGAGCAGTCCAGTGGGGGGCTTGAAGTACTCTCTGCTCACGGGTTAGAGGAAATGGGGATGCAGCTCCAGCAGATGCTCGGCGACATGGCTCCCAAGAAAAGAAAAAGGCGGAAGCTTCCGGTTCGCGAGGCACGCGAGGTATTAAGAAGCCAGGAAGTCGATCGAAGGCTCGACATGGACGCGATTGTGAGGATTGCAGTCAAGCGCGCCGAGGAACACGGAATAATTTTCGTCGACGAGATAGATAAAATCGCGGGTGCGGCGCGTCAGCAGGGCCCGGATGTAAGTCGCGAGGGAGTTCAGCGTGACATCCTGCCGCTTGTTGAAGGAACAACTGTCACTACGAAATACGGTCCGGTAAAAACTGACCACATCCTTTTCGTAGCCGCCGGTGCGTTCCATATGACGAAACCATCCGACCTGATTCCAGAATTCCAGGGAAGGTTTCCAATACGAGTTGAGCTTAATTCGCTCTCGGCAGATGATTTCAGGCGGATACTCGTTGAGCCGAAACACTCGATCACATCGCAGTATGCCGCGCTTCTAAAAACTGAAGGACTTGAGATTCAGTTCACCCGGGATGGAATCGACAAGATCGCCGAGATCGCTATGAATGTGAATGAGCAGACCGAGAACATCGGTGCGAGACGATTGTCGACTGTGCTTGAAAAAGTGCTTGAGGAAGTATCATTCGAAGGCACTGATCTAAGGCTGGCAAAGATTGTGATCAACTCGGAATATGTCGAGAAACAGGTCGCGGATATCGCGATGGACGCAGATGTCAGTCGGTACATTCTCTGAGATTGTATCCAGACTAAAATGCCTTGATTATTGATATCCCAATAGTAACGAACCATCAACCGGGACGTATCCCGGTTTTTTTGCTTATCAGTAATTATTTGCAGTAAGGTAAATTTTTACATAACTACGGTTTTTTATCATTCAGAGGATGACTTAGATGTGAAAATGAGTGATAATATTGTATTAGTGTCAGGGAGAGAAAACACAATCAGGAGATGTTATATGCGTAAGATTGGTTTACTGAGTGTTCTGGTGCTTGTACTCGGACTGCTGTTTGTAGCCAGCTGTTCGAGCAGTGGGATCAGCCAGAACCCGATCACTCCTGACAGGATGCTGGATTCAAACTGCCCGGGAGATCCTCCCGGAGGGCCCGGCGGACCAGGAGGTCCAAACGGCGATGGGGACCCGAGCGGCCCGAACGGTCCCGGCGGCCCCAATGATCCTCCCGGACCCGGAGGCCCGCACGGACCATGGGGTCCAAATGGTCCCGGACAGGACTTCGAGTACGACTGCCTTCGCACCTTCTCTGTCGACTACGTGATCGACCTTCCCTGCCTTGACGATATCGAGGCAACCGGAACGATCGACATCTACGACACCGACTGCGATGCGGAAGTATCCGATGTATGGGTGAAATTCTCACTGGAATTCGGAATGGGCAACCACATGGTGCTCGGACGATTTTTCCTCGGTGAGAAAACTGTCGCTGATGACGCGACCTACTATACCGGCGAGATTCTCAAGGAGCATGAGTCCGACTGGGCTTCCTTCTCGAGACTCGATGAGTTCGAGCTAATCGTTGGCGACCGTGGCCCGGCTGCCGACGAAGGTGATGTCGAGATCGAGGGCTGGTTCCATCGAAACCGGTACCATGCTTTCACAAAGCCGGACGGTGAGTATGTCGAACACGAACGCGACTGGTGGATCGACATAACCGGAGTCGAAGTTTTCTGATTAATCTGTACTTCTGATGCACTTAAAAATCCCCTCGATAAACCGGGGGGTTTTCTATTTCTCCATCAGCATCTCACCGGCCCGTTCAAGCACCATCTCGGCATAATCAGCCTCGGTACCGCCGCCATGAAGTTTCGCACCACGATCCTTCGGGCTTGATTTCTTGTACTTGTGACCGACCGAGAACGCCACAAGGCCCCCGTCCGGGAAATTCGTCCTGATACTCTCCACAAGCGCACTCGCGAGTTTCTCACGCCCGGATTCCGATCGTATGATCCCGGCCTGCTCCGGATTGGACGCGAAGAGCGGCTCAAGAAGAATAGCGGGCATTGCTGTGTACTTCAGATTCGCGTTACCCCGGCCGCCATAACCTCCCCGTATCACACCACCGGTGCCTCCCGGTTCCGTGCCGAACGCTTCGCAGATTCTCGATGTGTAATCCTTCCCCCACGCGACACTTTTTTCGGACGCGTTCGATCCGACAATCGTTACCGAATAACATGGCGATTCGCTGCCGCAGGAATTGAAGTGATGTTCGACGTAGCAGGTCGCTCCGTCAGCATTTGCGTCATTCTGACGCGTCCTGTAATTACCCTTATAGAATTTGACCTTGTACATTGAGATTACCTCCAGGTTGTCTATTTACTAAAGGTCAAAAAATGTCCATACTGGCGGGTGCATATGAAAAATATCATATCGATACTCATTACCGGCGGAACAAGCGGAATAGGAAAGGCTCTTTGCCTTGGATATGCCCGTGAGGGCGTTCACATCGCATTCAGTGGCAGAAATCAGGACAGGCTCGTGGAAACCATGCAGCTTGTTCTGGACAAGGGAGCGAACGCTGACGCGACCTTAGTCGATGTCACCGATTACGACGGGATGAAATCATGGATTGAAAGAATCGATCGAGAGCATCCGATCGACCTTGTGATAGCCAACGCTGGTATCGCCACACCCGGAGAGCTTCCTCTTCACGAGCGTACGGTTGCCACGTTCGACGTAAACGTCACGGGTGTGTTTAATACGATTCATCCGGCGCTGGAACTAATGAAAAAACGTAACCACGGGCAGATTGCTATCGTAAGCTCGATCGCGGGATACATGGGAATGCCCCACTCCCCTTCATATTCTGCATCAAAGGCTGCATTGATAACATACGGACAGGCTCTTCGCGGACGGTACGGTCCGCATGGAATACGGGTTTCGGTTATTTGTCCCGGTGTCATTCATACACCGATGACCGAGAATTTCTACCGTAAGGTTCCGGGATGGAAGAATACCGATTATGCGGTAAGGAAGATCATGAAGGGGCTGGAAAGGAATAAAGGGTTGATTGCATTTCCGTGGAGTCTTCATGCTTTGACCCGCTGGGTATCGGGATTACCTTACAGCTGGCAGGAATCTCTTGTAAGGCTTTACTCGGGACGAACAAGAGGTTAATGCGGGGATTGAAATAATACCGGAAAATGGTACACTCCCTTCCCGTCATGGCTGATAAAAACGAAATAACCGAACAGGACAGAAAGCTCGCGCAGGGCTGCCTCGAATGCTCCGTATGCGCCGCGGCTCGCGAAAAGCAGGGGGGATTCGCATTCTGGTTCGTGAAGACAATCGAGGGCTGGCTCTGCCCGCAGTGCAAGGCATACGAAAAGGTCTACGGACGCAAGGCTCACGAACCTGTACCGGACGATGAATAGACCTCAGCTTTCTATTCTCCTGCTCAGGATCACGCTCCGGTAGTTTGTCACTTCCCAGTCGATGTAATCGATGAAACGGTATCCTCTTCGTTTGTACCACTCTATAAGATGTGTCGCGGATTCGGCGGTATCCAGCGCAAGTTCTGCCGCCCCGGATTCGGTCGCGCGCATTTCGATGAAATCCATCATCAGGTTACCAATCCCGCAACCATGCAGGTCAGGCTCGACTCCAAACTGGCTGATGTGCGAAACACCATCGCGCTCGTAGAAATCGATAAACTTTCCCTTCCCCGGAGGTCGAAACAGAATAGTAGACACAAGTCTGTCCTCCATAAAACCAAGATAACATTCACCCGACGAAACCCGCCTGAGGGTAATTTCGTCACCCTGCCATGTCGCGACGTACTTAAGCCCCATGTCAGCTAGAACCTTGTATGCTCTGTTTAATAGAAGCGTCAGGTCATGAATCGGATCATCATCGGTTATGAGCCTGATCCTGAGTGCATCCTCTGGAAATTTTACACCGTCTTCAGACATAGAGTTATAATTATAAACTAGAATTTAATTAACTGCTGTACCTGCAACTGAAACTCGGCCCTGGAGTCATGTAAGTAGAATGAATGATATGTGCGAGTTGCCGGGGAGGTGTAGCGATGCCCGATGATTTGTTAGGCGAAGGCTGCGTGGTAAAAATCGTTCTGACTATAGTTTCTATTATCGCGGTGCTTATCATGCTTCCGGTGTACAGTCGCTGGACCAGGGGAATATCGATAATTGATAAAACCCCGCAGGCATACGCGATACGAGCGTACATGAATGACATTGAAGACCAGGGATATAATGTCACAACCCTGTCGTGGGGTGAGATGTACAATGACAACCGGGACGAGTACATCGCTGCGTTCCGTGTGTCAGAAAGTAACACCGACAAAGACTGGATATACACGTGGGTTATAACGATCCCTGCAATGTACATAATCAACCAGGATGACGAAACCATTCGTGAATATGCCCATGAGGTTGTAGTTACGCCCAAAACCGAACCGGCACGAATTGTCCTGGACCAGCTTCCGAACTTCTACCCGGACTGGTATAACCCGGATGACGAATCATCTACTTCCGCACAATAAAGAGACCGCTGTAACCGTCATCAAGAACCGATCTTCCCAGGCCTAATGGCCGGGTTCCTCTATAAACCCCTTTGGTTATGGATTCCATTTCGCTCCACGAGTAACTTTTTCCTGCCATTGTGTTGACCATCATGTTGATGTCGAAGATCGCAGCCCTCTGTGGGCTGACACGATCATCGTCGACGTAAAAGTCCTTTACAACAACCAGCCCCGGACTTCCGGACCATTCCAGCTTGTTTCTCATAAGCCCCCTGATATCGTCCATTGAAAACGAATGAGAAAGACTGCTTGAGAAGATTATGTCAAAGCTTTCAAAGCCCGATACCGATCTTACATAGTCAGCGGTAACTTCAAGTGCGCTTCCCTCTATAAAACCGATGCGGTCTTCAAGTCCCGCCTCGGAGACAAACTCAGATGCAACATCCGGAGCACCGGGAAGATCCAGTATGAAAACCTTCGCTTCCGGAAAAGCCTTCGCAAATTCGATCGCGTATATTCCGGGACCGCCACCGACATCCAGAACGCTCTTTACATCAAGTCCCATCGAGGCCGCTTCACTGACAAGCACTGACGCTGCCTGTGACGCAAGGCGGTTTCCGGCCGCAGCCATGGCTTTTATAAACGTGGACTGATGATCCTTATGGTCGTTAATATCCGGGTTAAGCTCGTAGAAACCCCTCCCGTTCCTGACGATATCTGAAAGAGAGCTCCACGAGCGCCATAACCGTGCACGATGCTTCAGCATCGGCACAACTGATTTAGTACCGTTCCCTAGGGCTTCTTTAAGACTGGCAGGGATTTCGAATCTGCCATCCGACTTTGTAAGTGCGCCAATAGCGACAAGAGCATTTAAAAGCCTTTCGGTGTAATACGGATCGTACCCGCATGCGGATGCGACATCTTTCGCGGTCGCTCGTTCTGAAAGGTGTTGAAACAGATCGAGTTCCGCGGCAGTTAGAATGATCCTCGGAATCTGAAAATAGCTTAGTCCCATGAATTCCTGTAGTTCCATGACGCCCATTATAACAGCATCGCCTGACCGTCTGCTGATGTTATAATCGATACAAGTCCTCATTTTCAGAGAGTGTAAAAATGGAATATTTATACGGGTTTCTGATACTTATCGCAGCCTGTTTAGTTATCTGGGTGATACTGCTTGTATCAAAGCGGACAAAGTTCAACGCAATGATCGCGAAAATGCGCGAGGACATCCTTTCTGAACATGGAAGTGTAAAGTTCGAAACCTCAATGGTTGAAGAGCTACCCGAGCCTGCTGCAAGATTTCTCCTGCATGCAATAAAACCGGGAACGGTCATCGCGAAGTCGGCGATTATTCAGATAGACGGGGGTTTCAAAATCGACACGGATAAAAAACCGCTTCCGATGTACTCAACGCTGAATATAAACGTACCGAAGGGACTAGTCTGGGATACGTCAATCGGTTCGGGATTTATGTCGATAAAGGGAGCCGATTACTATTACGAAGGAGAGGGAGGACAGGACATCCGGCTGTGGGACCTTATCCCGATCGTTTCGACCGGTGGCCAGGACATATCGAAAAGTGCTGCGGGACGTGTGGCGTCTGAGTCAACTCTGCTTCCATCAGCACTCCTTCCACTGAACGGGACAAAATGGATTCCGGAGGATGAAAACTCAGCGACCGCGGTTATCGATGTTCATGTGGAAGAAGTAAAGATAAAGTTCACAGTTGATGATGAAGGCAGGCTTGTTGAAGTATCGGTGCAGCGGTGGTCGGATCAGGGTCAGCCGGGTAAGTTCGAGTACATGGAATTCAGGGTGACCGATTTCTCGGACGAGGTCGAGTACGGTGGATACACCATCCCGACAAAGTTCAATGCCGGATGGGATTTGAAAGAAACGGGTTATAAACCATTCTTTCTCGCGGAGATATCAAACGCGGAGTACAGATAGCTGATAAAATATTTATTCGTACGACAGCGCGTCGACAGGATCGAGCCGTGCAGCACGCTGGGCGGGGTAGAAGCCGAAAAACACACCGACGGTAATCGAGAAAATTAACGCCAGGATTATTCCGTTTATCTGCAGAAGTGTCGTGAAGTCCGACATCTTTTCTATGAGGTAGGATGCCCCAACCCCAAGGCCCACGCCGAAGATACCGCTGATGATGCACATGATGATCGCTTCAAGCAGGAACTGGAGTAAAATATCCCGTTCCTTCGCGCCGATCGCCTTCCGTATGCCGATCTCGCGAGTTCGTTCGGTGACAGTCACAAGCATTATGTTCATGATCCCGATCCCGCCAACGATCAGCGAGATGCTAGCGATAGCGCCAAGCAGGATCGTGAATGTCTGGCTTGATTCGGTAACCGCTTCGATTATGTCCGCCTGGTTGCGCACACGGAAGTCATCTTCCTCGCCAAAACCTATCCCGTGCTCCGATCTTAATACCTCGTTGACTCGTTCCTCGACGTTCGCGATATCGACATCATCCTTTGCCGATATGGCGATCTCGGATAGATAGTCGAGTCCGAAAACTATGCTCATCGCGGTTGTGTAAGGAATGACCGCGAGCTCATCCGCACTGAAAAATCCCGCACCGCCTTTTTCCTTTAATATGCCAATCAGAGTAAACCGGAGTCCACGAAGTTTAATATCTGTACCGATATCAGCTTCGGTCAGACCGAGTTCGCTCGCGGTCTCGGAGCCGAGAACGACCACTTTCGACCGGAACATGGCCTCGGAATCCGTGAAAAACCTTCCAAATTCGACCTCATAGTTGCGTATCGACGGCCATGTTGTCGCGACACCATAGACTGAGCTGTTCACATTATTTTCAAAGTACTTGAGCTGCGCACTTCCGTTCGCTATTGGAGACACAGCCCTTATGTCTGGTATCTCTGCAAGTATCACCTGTGCATCTTCGACGGTCAGTGAATCAACCTGCCCACCCCACACTCCCCTTGTGCTCTCCGAACCTGGACGAACACTCAGAAGATTTGATCCCATCTGCGAGATTCGACCCATAATGTCCGCCTGTGCGCCAGCACCGATAGCGAGCATCGAGATCACGGACGCGATGCCTATAATTATTCCAAGCATTGCCAGAAGCGACCTTATCTTGTTTGACTGAAGGCTCGCGAACGCAACACGTAATGTCGTGATAAATCTCATCTATTATTTTTTCCGTTCAGCTCATCAGAAATAATCTTCCCGTCCACGAGCTTCAGCACACGGGTGCAGCGGGATGCCACATCCGGATCATGGGTAACGACGATAATCGTCTGGCCCTGTTTATTCAGATCGATAAGGATATCAAGCACTTCTTCACTGGTCTTCGTATCGAGGTTACCGGTCGGCTCGTCTGCGAGGATAATCGATGGTTTGGTTACAAGCGCGCGTGCAATCGCAACCCTCTGACGCTGTCCACCAGAAAGTTGGTTCGGCTCGTGATGCACGCGGTCCTCAAGCCCCATAACCTTCAGGGCTTCGATGGCTTCCTTCTTCGCGGCGTACTTCCCGGCGTAAAGAAGAGGGAGTTCTACATTTTCCAATGCCGATGTACGGGCGATAAGGCTAAAGGTCTGGAATACGAATCCGATCTTAACGTTGCGTATCTCAGCGAGTTTGTCGTTTGAAAACTTTGCGACATCACGCCCGTCAAGAAAATAATTACCAGAGTCCGGGCGGTCGAGACATCCGAGCATATTCATCAACGTGGATTTACCGCTCCCGGACGGCCCGGTGATCGCAACCATCTCGCCTTCGTCTATGTCCAGGGACACGCCATCAAGTGCATGAACAACGCTGCCACCCATGACATAAGTCTTTATGATGTTTTCAGTCTTTATAAGCATCTTAGCGTATCATCATTCCCGGAGGTGGCCCACGACGTTCTTCACCGGAATTGGTCCACATCCCCGCACCCGATGAACCATTCATCAGTATGACGTCTGTCTCTGATAACCCCGACAGAATCTCGATTTTCTCGCCATCGGTGATTCCCGTTTCCAGCATTCTCTGCTCCGGTTCGCCTCCTGGAACAGCAACTGTTACGAACGATCCCTGCGGCGTCCGTCGTATCGCACTCGCGGGAATGAGAAGTGCGTTTTCCGCACGTCCTGTAATTATCTCAACATCCGCGGTCATCTCCGGCATCAACAGGTCCTTGTTAGGACTTGTGATTTCAATCCGAACCTCAAAAATAACTACGTTGGAAACGTTCTGCCCGATGGGAGATATCCTGTCGACCGTACCCGAGAAATTTTCGGTCGGATAAGCATCCGCCGAAATCTGGACTTCGTTACCCACGTCGACCTGTCCGATGAAACTCTCGTCCACATCGGCGATCACGAACAGGCGCGACAGGTCCGAAATTATCATTATCGTCGTACCGCCCGATGTCGAGCTGATACCGGACGAAATAATCTGACCATTCTGTACAAGCCTCTCCGTGACGATACCGTCCATCGGTGCGTAAACGCGTGTTTCATCGAGTCTCTGGAGAGCATCATCGAGGCTGATCCTCGAGGATTCCAAGCTCGCCTGCGCGAGGATTACGTTCTGCTGCAGAAGCCCAAGGGAGATTTCATCCGCTTCGAGATTTTCGAACCTGGCTCCGGCGGACTCGACCTGGATATCCGACACAACCTGCTCGGTCATTGCGAGATCGTATTCTTCCTGTGAGATAAAACCCTGATCGTAAAGCTCCTGGATACGCGCCGTGTTAGCTTCCGTGTTATCAGCCTGCGCTTCCGTAGTTTCGAGATCCGCCTCGGCAAGGTCGTATGAGGTTTCAAGGTTGAGTTCCGCAACTTCCACGTTACCGTAAGCGGTTGTAAGCCTTGCCTGCGCTTCACGCAGATTGACCCTTGCAAGCTCGACGTTTCTCTCCTCGTCCTCCGGATCAAGCTCTAACAGCAGATCGCCCTCATGCACCTCGTCGCTGACATCGTACGGAAGGTTTATTATCTCACCCGACGCCTTGCACTTGATCTCAACATCGAGGTTGGTCGTCACACGCCCGGAGGCTGTCACCATCTGTGTGACCGAGCCATATTCGGGATTTATCTCGAGCATCTCAGGTTCAACGACTTCCGCTTCTTCCTTCTTAAAAAACAGGAAATAGCTGGCGACGACGATGATGAGAAGCACTACGATTGTCGCTAATTTTTTCATAACTTCATTCCCGGAATTTTTACATACCGGCACCAGCCCTTATTTGTTACCGGCCCTGATATTCATCTGCCGGTTGCTGCAAAGTGTACCGGTATTTAGTTCAGTCAGTAAGTAATTAACCACTTGTCTCTTTCGACGAAATACAACCCCCAGTTGTTCCGAAAGAATACACTTTAAACGATTAAATATCGAGATGCCTGTCAACTTAACAGATTCAACATGTTATTTGCGATTTGGTTCTGACCTTCCGGCAGCAAGTAATATAAAGATCAGAAGAGCCGGGATGAAACAGATCGCGCAGAATCTGTAGAGCCAGGATTCAGTCGTGAAACCCGCGAGCGGATTTCCGGTGAACGGCCAGAACGGGAACATGTCTGCGTAGATGAGCGCGTCGAACGCGACGTGCAGCCACACGCCGAGCATCCCGGAGATCATCATCGTGATGAGCGACGGTGAATAGTCGATGCGAATGAGTGCCATGAATCGGGCGATATAAGTCCGGAACGGCCATGCGAGAAGTCCCCATGCGATACCGAGGATTCCGCCGATGAGGAAGGTGTGGAAGTAACCGTGAAGGGGGTAGTTAAGGCCGAAGACCATGACCGCGAGCGGTTCGATATCGACGATAACGTTCGCGAGGATGAAGACGGGGAAGTCGATCCAGCGCTTGAGGGGAAGCGCGACAAGCGCATGCGGTCCGAAATGAAAAGGAGTTAAAGGCATTTATTTTTATTGGATTTTGTCATGTTTTTCAAGATTGTGTTTACTACATAAAAGTTGGATATTATCTTCTGTATCTGATGAACCACCTTTTGAGTAAGGAATTATATGATCAAAATGCAAGTCCTCAGTTGCGCCGCAAATAGCACATTTCCCTCCATCCCGCTTCCAGACTGCCAATTTAACGTGTGTTGGAATCATCCTTCTTCTAACTGGCGTTGCTCTTGGTTTTAATGAAAATTCATCATCTTCTTCAATTGCTAGTAGTTTAAATTTAAAAACCTTACGTCCACCAGATGCCTCGATCCACGAATCGATCAAATTAAAAAGCCCATTGTAAGCCCATATACCTTTTTTAATTTTTTCATAAACACGGATTCTTTCAGGTGGTGTCCCCTGAGACTTAAATTTCTGAGCCGCCTTATGAAATTTCCCATTTTCAGTTAATTTACCAGAGGGTAAGAACTCAGCTTGATCTACGAATTTAGGATTACGGTTTCCTTGAGTTTTCGGGACGTCATGTCCTTCATAAATTATTACACTACCACCTTCTTCAATTCTATCTTCATATGGTGCATTTGGTTGTACTGACATCAAGATTACTGAGTGGTTCTTACCAAGCCTAAAGTTCATCCCTCTTTGAAGGCTTGCACCCTCTCGTTGGCACATTTCTAAATACGAGATAACTTCGTTTGGCATGATGTATACTAAACATTATAAGTATCATCTAGCAACATGCCAGTATAATTTCCCGTAACGCAGACATCATCTTGCCTTCAGTATCGCGGACTTCAGGTCAGAGGCACAGGCATTTATTACGGGTATGGAATTGGTTCTTCCGACTCCACCCATTGTGCAGTATTCGCAACCTCGTCGATAAAATCCTCAAGGTCTCTAAGACCGGGTGGTGAACCGTAATAGTCATGAATACGTTTATACTGACCATCAACCGAGATCGAAATATAATAATTGGGCATGTCGGTAAGCCGCATACCAAAGATATCATTGTAATCATCTTCAAGATCGAAAAACCTCATCGCATAGAACGCATCAACCAGTTCTCTTACACTGGCTTGATCGACCTCGAATTCAGCTTCACCGGTCACACCGACATACCTGTCACCCTCATATATAACCTGTCCTGAGCCATAGACTGTGACGGTATATACAGGGCACGGACCGAAACAGGCTGTACGTTCCAGTGTTATTTCCGCATTCTCATAATCTATGTCATCGGGGACAGGGTTGTCTGTTCCAAAATCTATAAGGGCCGCCGTGTTTGCTATCTCGTCTATTCTTGTTTCAAGACGAACAAGCTCCTCTGGTCTGATGAATGTTACATCTTCGCTGTTCGTATATTCATGTGGATTATCAAAATTGTAGATTACTTCTTTGTGTTCATCATCGATATCAAAAGTTATAACCACAACAGGATAATCTAAAAAATAAGTACAGAAATCATCAGGATAGCAATAGTTAATATTCAGAAAATCAACAGCGTAGAACTCGTCAACCAGTTCCATAACGAGATCCGGATCGATTCCATACTCAACTGCGCTCTTTGCTGATACGTTTCCGCCCCCTTCGAACGTTACTTCACCACTACCCTTTATTTTCACCTTATATACTGGGTTCCAATTCCGAGAACTCCACGGCCGCTCCATTGTAATTACGGCACTCTCGTAATCGATCCCATTCCCGCCTGAAATAATATCCCAGGCCTTCAAACACAAAAACGCAATACCAATCAGCGAAACAACAACGATTACTACGAGTATCCTGGGCTTCATGCCATCAATACCTCCATACTACATCGTGAGTTTAATTCCGCAGAATCGATTCCCTGTCGATATTCAGGTGCCTTGAGACTTCGGCGAGAATCGCGTTTAACGTGCCTGCTTTCAGAACCTTGTGCAACGGAATGGTAACGGCGTGGGGTGAAGGATGCTGTATTGCCATCCTGACGTGACTGCCTGATGATCGAACTACGATATAGCCAAGTTTCTCAAGGATTTTAACTAGCCGTTCCCCCGATAAATCCCTCGGCAGTTTCACAGTGCGAAAACCTCGTCACGGACAAAATGCAGACGCACTATCCGGGGATGATCCTCACCACCATCGAACGTGCATGCGATCGCATCCCTGATATTCTGCTTCAGTTCCTCCCACGTCTCACCCTCCGTGAAAATCCCGTAGCCAAGCGATCTGGCCCAGTAGCCACCCTCTTCCGCCTCGTGGATTTCAAAAATTATCTCTGTCGGTTCTTTCATATGTTAATTTTACCATGATGCAAAACGCCAGACAAAAAATCTCCGGTCTTTCCTGTAACGCAGGCAACATCCTGCTTGCAGTATCGCAGACTTCAAGTCTGCTAAAAAGAAAAAACACCCGACCGTGTGGATGGGGGTTATGTATCAATCCTGGCGACGTCCTACTTTCCCGCGAAAGCAGTATCATCGGCGATAGAGGGTCTATTCTGCATGCTCCTTCAGATATTCCTTGATTCTCCTGCCATCCTCGTCAGTCTTATCACCTTTATAGTAAATCTCGAGAAACTCCACCCTATTGTCATTTGAGTGAAATGCGTAAATCACCCTGATCCCGCTCCTGTTTCCCCTGCCTTTCAGCGATCTGCTAGCGAACTTTTTAATTTTGTACACCTGGACTGCTTCCGTACCGTATCCGGGAATCCGGAATACACTCGCATTATCAATTCCAATCAAGTGATACAGCTCGATCACTGCTTTTTTCACCGTATCGAGATCGTCGACGAGAGACCGAAATTTCCTGAGTAGTTTTTTAAGATCCCTTCTGAATTCGTCTGATTCCGAGTACTCAATCCCTGTCATCGTAATGCCTCACCGCTGTTTTCGCAGTACGGTAGAACACAGCCTCATAATCGATGGGTTTCAGGTTTTCCGCAATTATCCACGGCACGTCTTCATGGCTGATGGCACTTAATTCAGAAGCATTGAAATCGCTGAGCCTTGCCAGGACTTCATCAATATGCTTAAGCTCACGTGCATCCTTTAATTTTGTCAGATCCGGATCACGAACCGGCAGATATTTCTTCTGATCACGTCCAAAATACTTACTCGGCACTCGTACAATCTCACCATCAGCGATCGCCTGATCGATTATGGTCCTGAACTCAACAGGTGTCGGGCCGTGATTGTTCTTGATATATGTTGCTCCTGTAAGTTGCTCCTCGAATTTTTCATAGAAATCGAAATCGATAAAATAGAGCAGCTTGTATAATACCGTCTCTCCGACATTCGGCTTTGCCCCGACTTTTGACAGAATATAGATCAGCACTTCTTTGAATTTATCAATATTCCTCTGCGGAACGCTGATCCTCATCTCAGGCTCCTGTTTTTCAGAAATCATGGTTTCATTCTCAATCTCGACAACGATCCGAACGTCCTTTTCATCAAGTAAGTTCTGCAGTGAAATTCCAAAAATATCGGCAAGAATCCGCGCCTCTGTGATCGTCAGGTCTCGTTCACCGTTCTCAATAAGGCCATATGTCTGACGAGATAATCCAAGACAATCAGCCACATATGACTGGTTCAGATTTCTTCGTTCCCTCAGTAATTTAATAAATTCTGATTTCATCTTTCTTAGGCGGGTAGATTTTAACTTCGGACTATTTCCGATTAAGTGCTCTAATTTACCATATGTCTAATTATTTGTCAATAATATTGTTAAAATTTCTTAACAATGCTGACTGCTAAAAAGAAAAAACCCCCGACCGTGTGGATGGGGGTTATATATCAATCCTGGCGACGTCCTACTTTCCCGCGAAAGCAGTATCATCGGTTCGCCGCGGCGAATAGGGCTTAACTGCCCGGTTTTTGCTTCGTAAGCATAAAAAAACCCCCGACCGTGTGGATGGGGGTTATATATCAATCCTGGCGACGTCCTACTTTCCCGCGAAAGCAGTATCATCGGTTCGCCGCGGCGAATAGGGCTTAACTGCCCGGTTTTTTCTTCGTACGCATAAAAAAAACCCCCGACCGTGTGGATGGGGGTTATATATCAATCCTGGCGACGTCCTACTTTCCCGCGAAAGCAGTATCATCGGCGATGTAGGGCTTAACTGCTGTGTTCGGGATGAGAACAGGTGTTTCCCCTACTCTATGGTCACCAGAAAAGATTTCAATATTCAGACGAACGCTGTGGCGTTCGGGTATGGACCCTGACGGAATGGGATATGAGATGTCCTGATATGATAGTTTCATAAGGACACGAGAAAAGTATGGTCAAGCCCTCGTCCGATTAGTACCGGTCAGCTTCACACATTGCTGTGCTTCCACATCCGGCCTATCTACCTTGTTGTCTTCAAGGGGACTTACCCGGTTAACCCGGTGGGAGAACTCATCTTGGAGTAGGCTTCGCACTTATATGCCTTCAGCGCTTATCCTGAAGCGACATAGCTACCCTGCGGTGCCGCTGGCGCGACAACAGGTACACTAGAGGTCGCCCCGCCTCGGTCCTCTCGTACTAGAGGCAGATCTCCTCAATTCTCCTACGGCCACGATGGATAGGGACCGAACTGTCTCACGACGTTCTGAACCCAGCTCGCGTACCACTTTAATGGGCGAACAGCCCAACCCTTGGGACCTTCTCCAGCCCCAGGATGTGACGAGCCGACATCGAGGTGCCAAACAGCGCCGTCGCTGTGAACGCTCGGGCGCTATAAGCCTGTTATCCCCGGGGTAACTTTTATCCGTTAAGCAACGGCCGTACCATAACGAACCGCTGGATCACTAAGCCCTACTTTCGTACCTGCTCGACCTGTCGGTCTCACAGTCAAGCTCCCTTGTGCCTTTACACTCGAAGCGCGGTACCAAGCGCGCTGAGGGAACCTTTGGGCGCCTCCGTTACCTTTTGGGAGGCGACCGCCCCAGTCAAACTGCCCACCTAACAGTGTCCCCGAACCGGATAACGGTCCGGGTTAGGCCTCAGACCAAGACAGGGTGGTATTCCAAGGATGGCTCCACCGAATCTGACGATCCGGCTTCAAAGCCTCCCACCTATCCTATACAGACTTAACCAAAGGTCAGTGCCAGGCTACAGTAAAGCTCCACGGGGTCTTTCCGTCCTATCGTGGCTAGCCGGCATCTTCACCGGCAGTGCAGTTTCGCCGAGCCCGTTGCCGAGACAGCGCCCAGATCGTTATGTCATTCGTGCGGGTCGGAACTTACCCGACAAGGAATTTCGCTACCTTAGGACCGTTATAGTTACGGCCGCCGTTTACCGGGGCTTCGGTCGAGAGCTTCTTCCGCCTTGCGGCGGAATGACCCCCTTCCTTAACCTTCCGGCACCGGGCAGACATCAGACCCTATACGTCCTCTTACGAGTTTGCAGAGTCCTGTGTTTTTGGTAAACAGTCGCCTGGGCCCTTTCACTGCGGCCCCCAAAAGCTTCGACGAATCTAGAACCTTCGGGGGCGCTCCTTCTTCCGAAGTTACGGAGCAATTTTGCCGAGTTCCTTAGCAACGGTTCTCTCGAACGCCTTGGTATGTTCTACCTGCCCACCTGTGTTGGTTTGCGGTACGGTCATGTACAGTTAAACTTAGAGGGTTTTCCCGGCAGCGTGGTCATGATGACTCCAGGGCTGTTACACCCCTTGGCGTCGCGTTTCGGGTATAGCTCCGTGGATTTACCTGCGGAACCACCCTACGGGCTTACACGGCAATCCATTAAGCCGCTCACCAATTCCTTCTGCGTCGCCCCATCGCGCACTGTACATGGTACGGGAATATTGACCCGTTGGCCATCGCCTACGCCTTTCGGCCTCGGCTTAGGACCGACTAACCCTGGGAGGACGAGCCTTCCCCAGGAAACCTTGGGCAAATGGCGGAAAGGATTCTCACCTTTCTAATCGCTACTCGTCCCTGCATTCTCACTTCCGCGTCGTCGACCAGTCCTTACGATCTGGCTTCACCTAAAGCGGAACGCTCCCCTACCACTCGCTATAAGCGAGTTCTCAGCTTCGGTGCAATGCTTAAGCCCCGTTACATCTTCGGCGCAGGATTTCTTGACTAGTGAGCTGTTACGCTTTCTTTAAAGGATGGCTGCTTCTAAGCCAACCTCCTAGCTGTCTGTGAAATCCAACCTCCTTTCCCACTTAGCATCGCTTGGGGACCTTAGCTGGAGATCTGGGGTGATTCCCTCTCGCCCATGAACCTTGTCACCCATGGACTCACTCCCGGGATAATCGCTGTGGCATTCGGAGTTTGATTGGGTTCAGTAACCTGTTGAGGCCCCTAGTCCATTCAGTGCTCTACCTCCACAGCGTAGTGGCCCGAGGCTTCCCGTAGAGGAATTTCGGGGAGAACGAGATATCGCCAGGTTCGTTTGGCTTTTCACCCCTACCCACAGCTCATCCCCCAATTTTTCAACATTGGTGGGTTCGGCCCTCCACGTGATGTTACTCACGCTTCAGCCTGGCCATGGGTAGCTCACCTGGCTTCGCGTCTACCACATGCAACTGTACGCCCTATTAAGACTCGCTTTCGCTTCGGCTCCGGGTATAACCCCTTAACCTGCTGCATACGGTAACTCGCAGGGTCGTTATACAAAAAGCACGCCGTCACCCGCTCTCGCGAGACATGGCTCCGACGGTTTGTAGGCACACGGTTTCAGGTACTATTTCACTCCCCTTCCGGGGTACTTTTCACCGTTCCCTCACGGTACTAGTTCACTATCGGTCATCGGATGTGTTTAGCCTTGCGGGATGGCCCCCGCGGGTTCCGTCCGGGTTGCACGTGTCCGAACGTACTCAGGTGCCTGCCAGGGGAGCGGAAGTTTTCGCGTACGGGGCTTTCACCCTCTACGGCTCTCTTTCCAGCGGATTCCGCTAACTTACGCTTACCCCATGAGCTATACTGGTTCACTCAGGCAGGTCCTACAACCCCCGTACAACAACGGCCAGTCCTTGACATTGCACGGGTTTGGGCTGTTCCCGTTTCGCTCGCCACTACTAAGGGAATCGATTTTTCTTTCTATTCTCCGGCTACTAAGATGTTTCAATTCGCCGACCAACCTCTACCCGCCCTATGTGTTCAGACGGGAGTATTAGCCATAGGCTAATGGGTTTCCCCATTCGGAGATCTCCGGATCAAAGCATGCTGGCTGCTCCCCGAAGCTTTTCGCAGCTAACCACGTCCTTCATCGGCATCCGATGCCAAGGCATCCACCGTATGCCCTTGGTAGCTTGACCATACTTATAGCATTCGTGTCCTGACAAAACTACCATAGGACAAAAAAATCATTTTTCTCATAGCCCATTCAATTGTCAAGGTCCAGACCTGAACGTCACATTAAAACGATCGCCACGCAGGCGACCGGATCGGTTCGCTCAAAACTGAATAGCGCGCAGGCCCATACGGGTCCGACCTGGGATAAGGGTGTAAATTTACGATTCCAGTGCTACCTGGATTCGCAGGAACCCTGTCTCCCTAGAAAGGAGGTGATCCAGCCGCACCTTCCGATACGGCTACCTTGTTACGACTTCACCCTCCTCGCCGGACAGACCTTAGGCACCTCCCTCCCGCCGAAACGGGTTGGGGCAGCGACTTCGGGTCCATCAGACTCGGGTGGTGTGACGGGCGGTGTGTACAAGGCCCGGGAACGTATTCAACGCGACATGGCTGATTCGCGTTTACTAGCAATTCCGACTTCATGGAGGCGAATTGCAGCCTCCAATCCGAACTGGGGCCGGTTTTAAGGGATTAGCTCAAGGTCGCCCTTTTGCAGCCCGTTGTACCGACCATTGTAGCACGTGTGTAGCCCTGGATATAAAGGCCATGCTGACTTGACGTCATCCTCACCTTCCTCCGGTTTGTCCGGCGGTCTCGCTAGAGTGCCCAACTAAATGATGGCAACTAACGACGAGGGTTGCGCTCGTTGCGGAACTTAATCCAACATCTCACGACACGAACTGACGACAGCCATGCAGCACCTGTCACCCGGCTCCCGAAGGCACTCCCCTGTTTCCAGGGGATTCCGGGGATGTCAAACCCAGGTAAGGTTCTTCGCGTAGCATCGAATTAAACCACATGCTCCACTGCTTGTGCGGGCCCCCGTCAATTCCTTTGAGTTTTAACCTTGCGGTCGTAGTCCCCAGGCGGGGTACTTAACACGTTAGCTACGGCACCGAGAGGGTCGATCTCCCGACACCCAGTACCCATCGTTTACGGCGTGGACTACCGGGGTATCTAATCCCGTTCGCTCCCCACGCTTTCGCGTCTCAGCGTCAGAAACAGGCCAGAGAGCCGCCTTCGCCACTGGTGTTCCTCCCGATATCTACGCATTTCACCGCTACACCGGGAATTCCACTCTCCTCTCCTGTTCTCAAGCGAGGCAGTTTCGGACGCAATTCCCGGGTTGAGCCCGGGGATTTCACATCCGACTTACCAAGCCGCCTACACGCGCTTTACGCCCAGTGATTCCGGACAACGCTCGCCTCTTACGTATTACCGCGGCTGCTGGCACGTAATTAGCCGAGGCTTATTCCTGGGGTACCGTCATGGAGCGAGTATTAATCGCTTGTTTCTTCCCCCAGAAAAGAGCTTTACAACCCGAAGGCCTTCATCGCTCACGCGGTGTCGCTGCATCAGGCTTTCGCCCATTGTGCAAGATTCTTAACTGCTGCCTCCCGTAGGAGTCTGGGCCGTGTCTCAGTCCCAGTGTGGCTGATCATCCTCTCAGATCAGCTACCCATTGTAGCCTTGGTGAGCCGTTACCCCACCAACAAGCTAATAGGCCGCAGCCCCCTCCTCCGGTGCGGAACAAAGCCCGCTTTCACATCAGATCGGACAGATCCGATGGCGTATCCGGTATTAGCGGCGCTTTCGCACCGTTATCCCGGTCCAGAGGGTAGGTTAGCTACGTGTTACTCACCCGTCCGCCGCTTTATACACTCCCCGAAGGGAGCTTTAATCGCACGACTTGCATGTCTTAGACGCACCGCCAGCGTTCGTCCTGAGCCAGGATCAAACTCTTCGAATATTTGGGTTATTTCAGATTATCCCGAAAGATAACCTTTAAATTCATCAGCTTTTACAGGCCGATGTTTTGTCACCCGCAGGGCATGTCTATTGCGCTATTCAGTTTTCAATGAACCGACTCGCCCATTTTGGGCGCAAACAAGAATTCTATCAAATTCACCTTCTTCTGTCAATACAAAATCAGGTTTTTTGACAGTTTTTTTACCCGTTCAGCTCATTATCCACGCAGGGATTGATGTCCGCTCTCCACGGGCAGGCACAGGTATTTACCATGTCTGTTCCCCCGTGTCAAGTATTATGACTGCTTTATGCCCTTTTTGTTCCATTTTTGTGAAGCCACCACCATCTTCGATGCTAATTATATTACATGCCCATATAATATATTCATGGCTAACCCCGCCTCGCCTTCCCAAGCGTGTGTACCCCTATTCTCATTACCCAGTCCGTCAGCGCAACCAGGAAAAGACACCTCCCCACTACTATCCATGCTGCTATTATTATCATCCACTTAAAATCATCATCGGGTATGAACGGAATCAGTAACAATGTCAACGCTGGTATGTAATAGCTGATAAAATAAATCACTACCATTGCAAGTATGGTTCCGACCACGGCGCCGGTTGTTGAAAGACCTTTCGATTTAAGCGCAAGACCTGCAGATACGGCAGCACCAAAAAGGCCCATAGTAAAGATCCCGACGAATTCGTTAATCAATACCATAACGCCAATAACATAAATTACCCATACCAGACCATCCGAATTTAACAGGGGATCCCGCGAGATAACATAAGTACAGAATGTTATTGCCGGCAGCATGCAGACTGTGAAGAGAAGTAAAGGTCCAAGCAATCTCCCTGTCCATATCCCATATGGAAGCACTTCCGAAAGGAATATCGTGCGATCGTCAATCGGTGCAGTCAACACCGGATTAACCTCGTCAGAGACCAGGTCATTTTTAATATTCATTGCGGGTCCGGACGATACCCTTATGTAAACCATTACCCATAGAACAAGGATCCAAGTTGAGATCGGGCTTAACAGGAACACTAAACTTACAGTTGCATTTTCCCAGCCAAACGAAGGATCGTTCACGTTGCTGTACAGCCAGATTAAACCTGTGACAAGCACAGAAAGCGCAAGCGCACAAAGAATAATCCGTCTCGATAATTTCCCCTTCCCGATCCTGAGCCGCGACAGTGCGCGAACAAAAAACGGGTGCTCCCGGAGTATCCGGGCCTTTTCACCCCTGCCCATCCAGAAAGGCGGTCGTCCAAATTTTCTATTATTCGAATCCACTAAAATACCGTTTTTCTGTAGATACTGATTCAGATCCTCTGGCCGAAACTCACCGGTTTTCGCCCCTGCACTTTAAGCATGCCCGCCGCTGTCATCCTGTCCGGCTCGTAATAGCCCGGACGGCGCGCGTTCGCAAGTGTCCGCACCCCGTAAATTCCCATCGATAAGTTGTTGATCCAGAGCAGCAGGAGGTCGATCAAAGCCGCGATGAGTAACAGAACAAGGTAGTGAACCGACTGAAATATCTCGAACTGCAAAAGTGCGGCGATTATAATTCCCCCGATGTAGAGTCCTGCGGCGATTGTCAGCAGTATGTGCATGATAACTGCGGGCAGAGCCCATCCGATGGGCAGTTTTATCGCATAAGCCGCGGACGCGTAGGTCAGGTTCAAAAGGAGCATACCCAGTATAATCATCATCATAATAATGAACACAAACCACCAGAGAGATAAAATCCCCAGTTCGGCTACACGTATCATAAGAAGCGGGCTGTGAAGGATTAGAAACGGGATGATAAGGCCCGCGGCCATCGCGAGTATTTCCTCGATCGCACCAAGGCCCCTCATTATTCCGGCTATACATTCCGAGAAGAAAACCTTCGCATCATCAACCGGAGTAGCCAGTAGCGCACCGAGCATATCTCCATGAAGCTCCCTCCTGAGTTCATTCATCGTCCCTATCAGGCATGAAACAAAGAACCTGATAGAACCGAGGGTGACAATAATTATCATGGGGATTGCGACGGTTGCGAAGAAGCCGATAGACAGGCGGTCGCCGATATCCGCCATCATTATAATAAACAGGTTCAGGAGAAACGACATCACGATTCCAACGATGAAGGCTCTCCTGGCACCCAGTGCGGGGCGAAGGCGCCACCGCACGTAACGTCGCTGAAAAACCGGATTTCCCCACACTTCTATGAGTGATCCGACATAAAACACCCATCCCGGAGGCTCATCGGCCCACTGGAGATCAAATTCCGTATCATGGATCATCGCACGAAATTATAGCAGAGAAAGAATTGCACACACCTTGAAACCTGCAGTAAACCGTGATTTCGGTATCAATCACAATTAACCGGGTCCGGGCAGTTAATAATACCGAGCCGATGCCAAATAACGCTTCGGGATTTTCTAAAGGGTCATTCTGAGATATAATATAGGAAATATGCCACTTCGGGAGAGTGGCATCAGGAAAGAGTCGGCAGGGAAAGCTGGTTACTGAAATGGGAATCAGAGGAATAGACATCCAGGTGGCTATTCAGCGGGCTGCCGAGGCTGAGAAAATTCTGCAGGGGGACACTTCACAGGCGCGAGCAGGAGAAGCAGGATCGCGGGAAGAAGCGGAACTTGCAAGAGCCCGGCGCAAGGAGATGTCTCAGCAGACCGACAAGAGCGACCAGGTGGTAATACACTCACGCCACGGGCAGAAGCGTCGGGAAGACGAGGAGGATCGTGGTGAGAGGAACGCCGATGAGTTCGACGAGGAATCGGGCGATCGGATAGACGATAAGTGGCGGCTAAAAAATCGCGAGGAGGGTCATCTGGATATCCTTGCCTGAAGGAGGCAGGGGTGAAAGGTGGGCCTGCACGGGTTTCCAGCCCGTGCTTTTTTCATTATTAAGGATAAAGTAAACAAATCCCGTAACGCTGGCATCCCTCCCTGTCAGTACCATGCATGGCTCATGCATGGGCTGTTCGACGCATGGCCCATGCGTGGACTATTTCATACCTCAGTTCACGCTTTTTACTATCTCCATGTTACAATGCCTGTCGGGAGGACGAATCATGACGCGTTTATTAATCGCACTTACAATGGCAGTTTTGTCACTGCTGTCTCCTTCAAAGCCCGGTATTGATGAAACGAATGGGCACGGTTCTGACACAACCTTGGGATTCCTGCTTCTCTCGGAAATAAGTCCATGGGACACAGCTGGTCCCTGGGTGGAGATAATCAACCCATCTGACGAAGCTGTCAGCCTTAACCAGTGGTCCGTGCAGTTCCAGTCCGGGGCAATTATCCATCTTGATTCCTGTGGAGAATCTATCGAGTCGAACTCGGTAATCCTGGTTCAGCTCGATGGCTCCCCTGCCCCCGCATATGATGATGCTTGCGCTCTTATATATAATGAAAGCGTAATCGACGCGATGTCGTGGGGAAATCCGGGTGAACTGACACTGACCGACCAGAACATCGGCCTTCCCGTCTTCCCTGAAGCCGAGTACTACAACAGCAATAATCCCCTGTTCAGCGATGGCGATGTTTTCATCCGTATGCCCGGAACATGGGACCCGGAGCTTCAAAATTCAGTAGGCAATCACAACTGGACCCATCGAACCGGTTCCCATGCATCTCCCGGCGAAATCAATTCCCAGCCCGGGCCATGGATCATGACCCCGGTTGACGGGACGCGCGTGGCATCCGATTTCACGCTCGGTGTTGCGGGACTTGAATGGTCGGCGGAAATCCAGTTCCAGGTTTCGAATGATCCTGCGTTCAGCAATATCATTTTGGACGCGCTTGTGCGTGGATTCGCGGTCGCGATGACCGATTTCGCACCGGGTGATTATTACTGGAGAGTAAGGGCAGTCAATCACGATTGGAGTCCGGCTCAAACTTTTACGGTTGCGGATTTCAATATCGACGACCTAATCGCGAATTTCACTGCATCATCCGGAAACGAAACCCTGCTTGCATCCGCTGATTCCGGTGCTAAGGCCGGGGGAAGCGACCTTCTCGGTGTGCATCACGTGATCGGGATCAATCACCTTACACAGTACAAGGACACGGACATGTTATGCCTCGATGGGTGCAACATGAACGGGCAGCTCGCGTGGGACACTATGCATCCTTCAACGCTCCATGCGGGCGGGCATAACCGGAAGTACTGCATGCGGGCATGTTTAGCGATGGCTGCGGGGCAGTATGGAAACACCCTCAGTCAGGACAGGATTTCGTACTATATTTTCGAGGAGGTCGGGCCATCCGGACCGAGCGCGGCACTGACCGGTCATGTCGGTGATCCGTACGGCGATCTCGGGCACGGGCGCGGATCGTCGCAGGATGACGCGCAGCTTGCGTTCAACTGGATCTACGACGCCCCGTCAGGATCGAGCCAGTGGTGGGTGAACTGGCCAGATCGCTTCTACAACCCTACCCCGGCGATGGACAGCATTCGCGAATTCATCGACGACGACCGTCCGGTTATAAGAACCGCGACCGGTCACGCGACACTCATCGACGGTTACGCGATCATAAAGATCGACGAGACGACGACCGAGAGTTACGTCCATATACTCGATCCGTGGTACCACGGGCCCACATCGCAGATGTGGTTACTTTTTCAACCCGCGCTCGCGATCGATTTCATCACCGCGCCGAGTGTCGGGCGTCCGTCAAGGTCGGATGAGCCGGAACTGTCAATGGATTCGGACGCGGACGGGATCAACGATTTCGACGAGATTCACAGGTTCCACACCGACCCTAACAGCGTCGACACTGATGTCGACGGTGTCTACGACAAGCAGGATATGCTCGGATATCTTTTCAGTCCGGACGGCCTTTACAATCCGGGTGAACGTGATTTCGACGCCGACTCATACCCGAAGGAACTTGATCCGGATGCCGACCGCGCATCGGATGATGGCTCACGCGACGGGTGCGAGGACGCGAACGGTAACGGTTTTTACGACGAGGGTGGTCGCGAGACGAGCAACTTCAATTCGAACGATGAATTCGATGTGATCAACCCGGACTGCCTGAGGGGGATCATACGGTGGGAGGTCCGTGCAACACGTCACGATGCAGAAATAGACCTCGATTACCACTACCTCGAGGAAGTCAAAATCCAGCCGGGAAGCGACAACTCCGGCGAGTACGAGCATCCGCACCTTTTCACGTACGATTTCGAGCTTCACTCGATCCAGACATGGTCGCGCGGTCACGACAGGCAGGAGGGGCTTGCACGCGCTATTCTCGAATTCGAGGAGGCAAGCGGCGAGTATTTCCTGACGCTCGATGTCGACACTCCCGACAGCAACGTGGTGATCATAACCGATTCGTTCGGACATCATCTCGAACAGGCGACGCCGTTCGAGTACGAGTTCGCGAACGATGGACGGTGGCCGCTTGGTCCGCCTCAGGAAGTGGATGGAGGGCTTGTCTGCAAGGGCGAGTGGGAACGTCCGGCAGCCGCTGGCGCATATGGTCCAATGCGCCTGACCTGGGAAATCTGGATAACAGCCCCGAGCGGGTGAATAAATACAGAACCAAGCATGCCTGAAGCATGCGGTACGGCAGGTATCGATGCCTGCGTTACGGATTTTTCCTGCAGGAAAATTCTGTTAAATTACACTCGCCAGCGCACTCACTGCCAGACTACAATTCCGCCCTCGAAGTCGCCGCCGGCGCCTATGTCATTGATATTCCACGTCGAATTGTTTCCGCAGCCCTGGGTCTGTTTCTCCGACATGTACGTGTCGGTTCCGCCAAGCTCGATGAAAAGTCCCCAAGACCCGCGGTCGCGCCCGTCAGAGAAATACCCGTTGCCCATCGAACCGGTGTGCGTCGTGTTGTACTGGTCGTTACCCATGTAATCGACAAACACACCGACACCGCATTCGTTTCCGCCACCGAGTGAATGAGCTGCCGACGTGTACGTGTCGTCACCGCCTTCATCGAAAAAGAACGTGTTGGAGAAATCGTGACCCCCGCCGACACCGACACCTGTCGTGGCGGTATACGAATCGTTCTCGCCGCCCTTCGCGATAAAGAACGCGGTCCCGTAGTGGGCGGTCGCGCCGTTCACGTACCATATTCCGTAGTTGGTATCCTGACCGCCGTAATCGGCGAAAATTCCCGTACCGAACCAGTACGCGCATCCCGACCCGAAAACGCCACAGGAGTACTCATCGTCTCCAGCCTTGTCGAACAGGATTCCCTGCCCTCCCGACTGGAACGTGGTCTGCGAATCCCATCGAAGTCCGTAGCCCTGTCCCTGTGCCATCGACGTGTTGTGATCTTCGGTCTGCGGACTCGGATAAATAATATCGCTGTCATTCGCGGTCCATCGGTCATTTCCCTCGGCGTCGTACGCAAGTCCCCAGCCCTTGACGAAACCGAATCCCTGCGAGAAGTGATAGCAGTCGTAGGTATCGTTCCCCCATTCATCGACGAGGATTCCGATACCCATGTAACCCGACCCCTGGCTGGTTCCGTCGCAGTTGTACGTGTCGTTGCCAGCGGAGTCGATAAGCGCACCGACTCCCCAGTGACCGAATCCCTGCCCGCCGCGATAATTATCGTATGTGTCGTCGCCATAGCAGTCCCAGAGGAGGCCGACACCCATACGTCCCGCGCCCTGTGCGTAATTCGTGTCCCCCTGGTCAAGGTAGTCGTCATCACCGGCAAGGTCTATGCAAATGGAGAACGGGTTATCGAGCGAGTTATTGGCTCCGGCCTGGCAGTCGTACGTGTCGTCGCCGCCCGGGTCCACAAGAAGGAGGTAATTGTCATCCGAATGCATGTCATTTTCGCTCGATCCGATCTTCACTTTGCCTAATGGGGTGTCCCACTCCCATGACGGTGTTGGCTGCGGGACGTAGTAAAGCGCGTAGTTCCGTGTCTGATCGACCGCCTGAAAAACCGGTGATGCCGCACGGTACATGCTCTGATAATCGAATGCCGCGGCCTCGTCGAGCACCGCGAAATAGATTGACGTCCCATAGACCCAGTCGGTACCGTTATTAAACAGAACGTTCTTCGTGTCGCTGTCATAACCGCTGATCGCGTTCTGACGATCCTCGTATCCGACACCGACCGCCCGAAGCATGGCCGCGGTAATAATCTGAAGCGAAAGCGGAAGCGTCTCGGTCTGGGCAGCAATCGCATCCTTCTCGGGCTGTGAAAGAGATTCCCCGATATCATCGTACAACGCTGCCATCGCCTCTGCGATGTGAACACCGCTGGGGCAGTAGTAGCAGTACGAAACCGGCGTGAATGTCTCACCAAGCTGGTCGGATCCGATAGTCAGCAGGCTGGACAGCATGAACCTCTGCGAAACAGTCTGGCTTTCGATCGCGTCCAGAAGTCCCATACAGTATGGAACGGTTGAAAGCGGCTGCCTGTGAATCGAGTTGTAGTAAGGGAGGCGAGTGTTTCCGTGACCCATGTCGTCGATGATCCACGTGAGGTCGCTTCCTTCATATTTAAAATTATCCTTGGTCAGAGTCTCATTCGGATTTCCGTTCGACCAGTTGTGCATTGTCCCTAGCAGTGTCTCGAGACGATCGGGACCGAAAGCCTTGACCTCGATCTCGACAGGTTCGTAGATCCATGGCCCTGTCTCGCCCCTTCCCTGCAGCCATGCCGTGTAAAACCCCGGAGCAGCCCCCCAGTCATTGGAAACCTTCACCGTCCACCATGTACCGTCCGGCAGCAGCTCCAGGGGAGCGGGTGCTCCGAGTGACGAGCAGTCGAGCTGAATCTGGTCCCAGGGGGCAACAGCCCCCTTTGCGTATACATCGAGTTTCTCACTGTACGAACCGAAGTTGTCGAGAAAATCGATTCCGTTGGCCACTTTCATCTCGTAGGGTTCCGGACATGGTTCGGGCCATGAAGCGTCGACCGCAAAGCTGACCGACATATTTCCGGGGGGAAGTACAAGCCTGTAGGTTGCGGAATTTGTCGCTCCAGCGGCAAAGCATCTGGACACCCATTCCTTTGCAAACGCCTGGAAAGGATTCCTGTCGTAATTTCCCGGCTGGTCGTGAAGGGCGGTCCAGTTATCTGCGCTCAGCAGTTCCTGCCCGGGTTTGATAAATACAATACCCCTGACGTCGTACCCGGCAAGTGATGTCGGGTTACGGAGAATTACCCTGACACTGAAAATATTATTCGTAAGATCGACATCCTCGACCAGCATCTGGATGCAGTCATTACAGTTGGGGGGCATCACGAACTGCGTGATGTTGTAATGCTCCATCGAGCGCATGGGCTCGATCGTGATATCGAGGGTGTCGCGGTCAACAGTGAAGTCCCACGCACCCCAGATAACATGGCCGGTCGAATCAACGTCCCTTGCGGGAGTTAATTCACCCATTTCGGGAGCAACCGGTGAACCACCACCCGAACATCCGAGAACAGCCGTTAGAAGTAATACTAACAATGAGAACTGGAGGAGCAAGGACCTCATATCAGACCGCCTTCCGAATCGAGGATACCCCGCCTGAGTGGCAACATATAGCCTGAAATCAATTGTACCGCTTCTGATGATAACTATTCAACAGGATATACTACTGCGTGTCAAATGGTCAGAGGATTTGGGATTACCTGGGATCTTCCCAGTCGGCGTGCATCGCCGGATTCTCCTCGGTCGGTACGACGAGGATGATTTTCGCCCCCTTGCCGGGAACCGAATCTATCGTGAGATCGGCGTTAATATCGTCTGCTCTTTCCTGCATACCAAGAAGTCCGAACGAAGTGTATTTCTTCTGCGACTGAGCAACTTCCTCTATGTCGAATCCCACACCATCATCCTCGACAATCAGGACAACCTGTTCCGGAAGGTACTTGAGGTGAACCCATGCGGTCTGGCATTCGGAATTCTTTCGCACATTCGTAATAGCTTCCTGTGCAATCCTGAACACAGTAAGCGTAATGAGCGATCCAAGGCTTCTCTCCTCACCTTCGACGATAAACCTGACGTTAAGACCGGTCATTTCCTTAAGGGAATTCGTGATCCTCCTGATAGTCGCAACAAGTCCAAGGTCCTGGAGTGTCATAGGACGGAGATCAAAGATGAAACCCCGAATCTCGTCGAGAGCCCCCTGCGCGATCTCCTTCATCTTGGCCAGTTCGGCCGGAATTCTCTCCGGGTCCTTCTCGAAGATCTTTGAGAGGATGTCCATTCTCAGTACAACGTTTGCAATTGCCTGAGCGGGACCATCATGAATCTCTCTCGCGATACGCTGGCGCTCGAGCTCCTGCGACCTGATAATCGCGGACGATCCAAGCTGGTTCTTCGGGAGCTGTGTTTCTCCACCGGATGCCGGCTTCTGCGCCGGTCGGTCCATTGAGACCTGCTGGACCGTGGAATGCTTTCTGAACGCCGCTGAAACAAGGTCTAGGGTATTGAGGGAGTTCATCAGGCGTGATCTATATGCACCGAGGACATCCGAAAGCTGTTTTTTCGCGCTGGTATCCTTTTCGGCCTTAATTCCATCAAGCACTACCGAGATATTTTTCTTCGCCGAATCAAGGTGCCTGTGAACCGCATCGGCCTCGTCCTCGTCAAGCTTGCGATCGTCGAACACATTCTCCACGCTTGCAAGAGCGTGCAGGATCGAGGCAAGCTGCTCGACCGGGCTTACAATACCGGATGGCTTTCCCGATTCCAGGTCGGTGATCTTTTCCTCGACCACATGCAGCTCGTTCTCGAGTTCGCCCTTGAGTCTTTCAAGATGATGTGTGGCTATGTCGCCCGGGATTGACATGTTTACTGTTGTTCTACGCTATATACAAATCGTTGTTAAAGAAAACCCTTGTCGAAGGCTGCAGGCGGTCCGGTACGATAAAAAGACGCCTGCTCTCCTGCTTCCCCGATAACGAAACATCTAATTGCGTAGCGTCCACCTTCTCAGCAGGATTCCTTACCAATATTTTCACATTTTCGCTGTTTATCATGTTATTAGTGTTTTTATCTATCTTCATTTTCCGACCCCTTCTCTTCAGGATCATAAACTTCCGAATACCTCGAAATATCCAGCGCATTACCCGTTTCGGGATCAATCGTTACCACTGTTCCGTTACAGACCACCGGCCCCTTCGCAATCTCAAACCGTACAGGGAGGCCCGTCGTAAATTTTCTTAAAATAGGCTCGCTGTCCACCCCAAGAACCCCATCCTGCGGACCGACCATACCGAGATCGGTCTGGTAGGCGGTTCCACCCGGTAAAATTCGCTCATCCGCAGTCACGACATGCGTGTGCGTTCCGACAACACCCGAGACTTTTCCATCAAGGAAATGGCCCATCGCGACACGTTCGCTCGTTGCTTCGGCATGAAAATCAACGAGGACTATTGGCGTCTGTTCCTTAATCTCATCAATGATTCGATCGATCATCGTG
>Ga0272441_10001630_pt1 | contig 47431 bp, 46 predicted proteins | sample SSMProp6N_FD_193582 | JGI IMG/M metagenome (GOLD analysis project Ga0272441, IMG submission 193582) | Marine sediment archaeal communities from Little Sippewissett salt marsh, Falmouth, MA, United States - SSM-Prop-6N | ecosystem: Environmental > Aquatic > Marine > Wetlands > Sediment ... | reverse complement strand
ATCCTGCACCTTTTTTGGTTTTATCTTATGCGGCTGGCCTATTATTTCAGCGGTCTGGTAACTTCTCTGTAAACCGCTTGAATAAACAGCCGTGATCTTTTCAACCGATAATTCCGAGGCTATCCTCTCAGCGATAGCCTTTCCTTCATCATTAAGCGGGACATCAACAGTACCTTGTATACGCTTTATCTTGTTCCAATCTGTCTGGCAATTCCTTACAATAACTAACTTAGCCATTTCATTCCTTCCCGTACCATCATACTCCCTCTATGAATTTCTTGCCAAAATCTATCAATCTCAAGGCATCTTTATCACTATGGGCCTCGGAATATATCCTGAGTTTTGGTTCTGTCCCCGAGGGCCTTATCATTACCCAAGATCCGTCCTCAAGCAAAAATTTATAACCGTCATATGATTTAACGTTCACGACTTTTTTCCCCAACACCCTATCAAACGGCTCACTTGATAATACTTTAAGCGCTTTTTTCTTCTTATCCGCATGACATCTGATGTCCAGCCTTTTATAGACATACGATCCATAGGCAATGTCTATCTCATTAAGTATACTGCCGAGGCCCTTCTTCCTCTGGGCCATCATCTCAATTATTAAAAGGGCTGACAAAATGCCATCCCTCTCAGGCAGCCATCCCTTGAACGCCACGCCGCCTGTCTCCTCCCCTCCGACAAGCACATCATTTTCATTATAAATTTTGCCTATATATTTGAATCCGACGGGCGTTTCAAATGTTTTAAGGTTATATTTCTCCGCTATCTTATCGATCAATCCTGTGCCGCAAATTGTCTGCACCACACCGCCTTTCTGTCGGCGATCCTCCAAAAGATGCAGTAGAAGCAGCGTCATAACCTTATGTCCGCTCAGGATCTTGCCGTCCGGCAGGACTACCCCTAGCCTGTCCGCGTCGCCATCAGTAACAACGCATATATCGTAATTACCCATCTTGACATATTCAGAAGTCGGTTTCAAATGCACATCATTAGGTTCAGGGCTTCTCCCGCTAAAATAGGTATCCCTGTTGCCATTTATCGTTGATACATCGTTGTTCGAACCTCTCAAAAGATCCTCTATGTAAAAAGCGCCTGTTCCGTTCATGCTGTCTACGAGGATCCTGAGACCGGCCTTTCTGAGAATGTCCATCCTTACGAATTTTTTAACAGCCTTCAAATGCGGAGTAAGTATATCCTTATATTCAAGCAATCCCTTTTTCACCGCTTCATTCTTATCAATGAATTTGACCTTGGCCTTGTAAAGCCTTGACTCCATGTAATCGGTCGCTTCCTTACCTACGGAGCCTCCGAAATAATCCTTATATTTTATTCCATTGTACATAGCCGGATTATGGCTGGCGGTGACCATTATACCGCCAATGAAATTACCGTGAACTATGCTGTAACTTACCGACGGCGTGGGAGAAGGCCTGTCGGATAAAACGACTTTTATCCCGTTAGCCGCCAGGACGCATGAGACCAGCTCAGCGTATTTCTCCGAAAGAAACCTTGTGTCATAACCCACGACCACCGAAAGCTTTTTGCCGTAAATCTTTTGTTTTTTATTCTTTATCTTATTCTTCCGGCTTTTAACATAAAGAGCTATCGATTGAGCCACGATCTTGACATTATCAAATGTAAAATCCTCGCTTATCACAGCCCTCCAGCCATCTGTGCCAAACTTGATCTTACTCACCCTTCAACCCCCTTATCGCTTCTTTATAGTCCTGACTACCAAATACAGACGTCCCTGCCACAAGGACATTGGCGCCCGCCCTGACAACTTCTTTAGCGTTCTTCGGATTGATTCCGCCATCTACTTGGATATCATTTCTGAAAACCTTTCTCAATTCCTTAATCTTAGGTATAGCCGAATCCATGAAAGACTGGCCTCCAAAGCCCGGTTCCACGCTCATCACCAATATCATATCTATCTTGTCCAGATATTCTGTCACGCTTGAGGCCGGGGTGTTTGGCTTTATGGAGATGCCGGCCTTTATATTGCATTCTTTGATCGCGTTGATGATACCCAGAGGCTCCTGACAGGCCTCGATATGGAAAGTTATCAAGTCCGCCCCGGCTTTCGAAAAAGGCTTCACATAACTTAGAGGGTCCTTTATCATCAGGTGCACATCAAAGAATATTTTCGAGACCTTCCTGACACTTCTCACAACACAGGGGCCGATAGTAAGGTTAGGGACGAACTCCCCGTCCATAATATCAAAATGTATCCAGTCTGCCTCGGCCTTTTCAACCGCTTTGATCTCATCGCCGAGTTTTGAAAAATCCGCGCTCAATATGCTCGGAGCCACAAGTACCTTATCCATACAATACTACTCCTTTCATCATCTTTTTGCACGTTGGCCCATCATGCTGTATACACGGTTTATATCATAAGTTGTGATCACACCTATAATATTCCCGTCCCTTATTACAGGCAAAGCCCTTATCTCATTTGATGCCATTATAGACTGCACCTCATCAAGCCCCGTTGATTCGCTGACCGTCGGGATATCACGCCTCATAACAGCAGAAATATTGGCGTTTATGCCAAACTGATGTATGCCGGAGGTAATGTCACTTCTTGTTATAAACCCCACCATCCCACCCGTTCTTTGATCTACCACCGGGAAATCCTCCTGACGCGTATGGAATATTAACTCCAATACCGATTGAAACGTAGCGTTCTCGTGCAACGTAAGGAACTCTTTTGTCAGTATGTCCCTCACCCTGAACTGCTTCAATGTTGTTTTAACCTGAGATTGGAATTCTTCACTGGTCGCTCCGAGATATATGAACACCGCTATGACCATCAGCATCAGGCTGTGCTGTAATCCGGCTATAAGAAAAATAAAGCTGAACGCGTACCCAAAATTCACGGCCACCTTTGTTGCCCTTCTAAAACCTATACTCTTGACAAGAAGAGACCTTAATATCCTGCCGCCGTCCATCGGAAACGCCGGCAGGAGGTTGAAAACGGCAAGCATAATATTTAACCAGTAGAGAAGCGATAACATTATCTTCAGGTAATCCCCGAACGATACCTGAATGGCAATGTTCGTTAGCCTAAACGCGGAAAAGAAAATATCAGGACCCGCGATCCATTTCACCGGATAATAGAATATGACGGCTATGGCGACATTTGTAAGCGGGCCGGCCAGTGAGATCAGGAATTCCTGATATGATGTCTTAGGCAATGTTGTCATTTGGGCTACACCGCCTATAGGAAGCAGGGTTATTTCCCTTACCTTTATTCCAAACCTCATCGCTACCAGGCTATGGGCTAATTCATGCAGTGTTACGAGCATAAAAAGCGCAATCGCCAACGGGAACATCTCCCTCCATATAAATGGCAGGAGTAAAAATGTAAGATGCACCTTTATCGGGATGCCCGCGATTTCCGTTATCTTGAACGATCCTCTCATTAAACCCTCATCAGTTTCTCTATCGGCACTTTCGACAGAATGTCCTTGGGCCCTATGGCCGAAAGGTTCATTAACTTTTCCGAAAATGTCAGGTTAGCGGCCTTTTTTATATCTCCCGGTTTTACGTCGTCGATGCGTTCCAAAATATCCTTGATCTTGGGGACCCCTTCCTCTGTCATGACCTTATCTCCTAACCATAGCATTCTCGATCCGGTATCCTCTAAAGCGAGTAAAAGCTGTCCCTTATAAAACTCCTTGGCCCTGTTTAACTCATCATCATCCGCCAGTTTATCCTTGATCGTCATCAACTCCCCGGTTATTATTTTAAGCGTTTCTTCAACCTTTCTGTTGTCTACACCCGCGTGGATAAAAAACGCGCCTGTATCCTCATATTTCTTGCTGGATGATGACACATCATAACAAAGGCCCCTCTTCTCCCTCAGCTCCTCGAACAACCTCGATGACATATTGCCGCCCAGGATGATATTCAAAAGATCGATAGCATAACGCCTCTTGTCCATCCTGCCTGAAGAATGAAATCCTATGGCCAGATGTGTCTGCTCAGTATCTTTAAAATAAAGACTCATCTTCTTTTCTCTTTGGGCCACTTTGAATTTATTATAGAGCGGGGCGCCTTTACCTTCCAACGAGGAAAATTTGTCCTTAACCACACTTGCGAAAGACCTGTCCTCAAATTTGCCGCAAGCCACGACAGCGATGCTCTCAGGCTTATAGAACTTCGCCTTTATTTCCATAAGGTCAGATCTTGTTATCTTGCTGACCGTATCCTCATAACCGGTAAGGGGCCTGCCCAATGGGTGGTCCGGCCACATGACCTGGGCCAGTATTTCATGTACATAACTTGACGGACGATCGCGATACATCTTGATCTCTTCCAATATCACGTATCTCTCTTTTTCTATCTCGGCCTGGTCCATCTTAGGATTTACCACCATGTCGCTAAGCACATCAAGGCCCTTAATGAAATGTTTCTTTGGGACCTTCACAAGATAGCAGGTGACCTCCTCAGCTGTAAATCCATTGAAATGCCCGCCGACACCCTCTATCGCCTGTTTTAACTCTCTTGCGTCCCTTGAATACGTCCCTTTGAACAGCATATGTTCGATAAAATGGCTTATGCCGCAATATTTTTTATCCTCATACCTGCCGCCCGTACCTATCCATACGCCTATCGATATTGATTCCATACCGGGCATTTGGGAGGTTATTACTTTTAGCTCGTTATTTAAAGTTTTTTCTTTATTCATACCACTATTCCCCTATCTTTATGGCCTGTTCACAGAATTCAGATACCCCTGCAATATTATCTGCGCCGCTATCTTATCAATTTTTTTCTTTCTTTTTTTACGGGACATGTCCCCTGCAATCATTAATTTTTCCGCTTCCATGGTGGTCAGCCTTTCGTCCCATAGCTTTACCGGGATATCCAGTTCTTTCTTGAAAAGTTCGGCAATGCGTATCGACTCTTTCGCCTGAGGGCCTTCACTGCCGTCCATATTCAAAGGCAAACCTATGACTATCTCATTCACACCCTCACTAAGTATAATATCCCTGACTGTATGAATCAAGGCATCATCTTTTTCTCTCAGTAAAGTTGTCATCCCCTGGGCCGTGATGCATAAGGGATCACTTAAAGCCACGCCGATTCTCTTTGTACCGATATCCAAGCACAATATCTTCATATCACACCTAATTCTTTTACTTTCTCTACCTGTTTCTTATCGCATATAAGTATCCCGCTGTCGGTATGCGCCACTACTATGTCCCTGGCCCCAACCACACCTATTGTGCCTTTTTCAAAATTATACACCGAAATATTATGGGAGTGCCTGATCCTTACATCACCGTAAGAGATATTATGGCCCCGGTCTTTTTCAAAATATCCTTCAAGATTAAGCCAGTTGCCCAGGTCATGCCATCCAAAATCAACCAATACACAATATAGGTTCCTGGTCTTTTCCATAATCTGGCAATCTATGGATATATCACGCATCCTGGAGTAAGCCTTTTTTATATCCTTCTTATTTTCCCGGATGCGTTCTAACTCCGCATAAAGGCCTTTGGCGTGTTTTCTCATGGCATCGAGAATATCCGCCGCCCTGAAAATAAAAATTCCGGCGTTCCAAAAACAATCGCCTTCCTCGATAAGCTTTTTGGCTTTCTTTGAGCCGGGCTTCTCTATGAACCTGTCTATCGTGAATATCGGTCCTCCTATGCGCCTGCCTGTTTTAATGTAGCCATAGCTGACCGAGGGATCCTTCGTCTTGACGCCGAAACAGACCATCGCCCCTTTATTTTTTTTGATGAATTCCACGCCATTTCTGATCGTTTTTCTAAAAAGGCCCGGTTTATCTATCGAGGCATCGGTCGGGAGGACCACCAGTATGCTTTCCGGATCTACGCTGATCGCGGCAAGCCCTACCGCGCTGGCGGTACTGCGTCCGAACGGCTCAAGCACGACATTTTTGTTCTTCACCCACTTAAGTATGCTTTTAAGGTTCTTCTCCTGGCCCTTATCGATAACAAATAAAACATCTTTCTTCTCTATCAATCCTTTAAGCCTTTCGACCGTATCCACTATCATAGGCCGTCTGCTGGCTATTTCTACAAAAGATTTAGAACGCCCCTTTTTCGACAACGGCCATAATCTTGTTCCTTTCCCTCCCGCCAGGATCACAGCATAGACTTTTGATTTCATTTGGATTTTATACCTTTCACTAAAGTTCGCGTAAAATTGCCCACTCTTTTCACCAGATCATCCCGGCCGATATTTTTTTCTATCACCTTAATAATAGCGCTGCCGACTATAACACCATCGGCTACCTCAGCCACTTCCCTTGCCTGGTCCGGGGTTGAGACACCGAATCCTACACATACCGGCTTATTCGTAAAACGCTTTATCCTCTTCACATTATTCGCCAGATCAGCCGCCATATCCTTTCGGGCGCCTGTAACACCTGTAAGAGATACATAGTAAATAAAACCTTTTGATCTCTTCGCGATCGCCTTCAACCTGTCATCCGTAGAGGTCGGGGCGGCCAGAAGTATAAGAGAAAAATCCTCCGCCTCCGCGATATCTATAAGCTCACCGGATTCCTCTATAGGCAAATCAGGAACGATCACGCCGTCTACCCCGCTCTCTTTGGCGTCTTTGATAAAACTTTTGACGCCATACTTGAGGATCGGATTATAGTAAGTCATAAAAACAAAAGGCACATCCGTACCGGATCTGAGCGAAGCGATGGCCTTTAGGATCGCCTTTATGGTTATCCCTCTTCTCAATGCCCTTTGGGATGCCTCCTGTATGGTCGGCCCGTCGGCTAAAGGGTCAGAGAACGGGATGCCGAATTCTATCAGATCAACATTACTTTTTACCAGTTCCCGGGCAATCTCTACGGTAGTCTCTATATCGGGATCACCGGCGGTAATGTACACGATGAAACCTTTTTCTTTCGCTGCCTTCAATTCCATGAATTTTTTTTCTACGCGGTTCATTTACGCCCCCTGTTCAAAAATGAAGGTGATCTTTAACTATATCCAGATCCTTATCGCCGCGGCCCGAGAGACACATTATTATAATATCTCTCTTTTTAAGTTTTTTCGCCAGTTTCGAAACATAATAGAACGCATGGGCCGGCTCAAGCGCAGGGATTATACCTTCTATCTCCGAGAGCATCTGAAATCCCCGAAGGGCCTCTGAATCAGTCACTGAATAATAATCGGCCCTGCCGCATTTCTTATAATACGCGTGCTCCGGCCCGACACCCGGATAATCCAGGCCGGCAGATACCGAATGCGCGATACTGATCTGGCCGTCATCTGTCTGCAGGAGATAACTCTTTGATCCGTGAAGCACACCGACTGAGCCTTGAGATAACGTAGCGGCGTGCCTGCCGCTTTTGATATTGTACCCGCCGGCCTCAATACCCACAAATTTTACACTTTTATCTTTCACAAACGGATGAAAGATCCCGATCGAATTACTGCCGCCTCCGACACAAGCGACTATATGTCCCGGCAGGCGCCCTTCTTTTTTAAGAATCTGTTTTCTTGCTTCCCTGCCGATAACGGATTGGAATTCACGCACCATCTCAGGATAGGGGTGCGGCCCGACACAGGAACCCAGTATATAATGCGTTGTCCTTACATTGGTAACCCAATCCCTTATGGCCTCATTCGTAGCGTCTTTCAACGTCTTCGATCCGCTGGTAACGGGTATCACCCTCGCTCCCAAAAGCTTCATTCGATAAACATTCAATCCCTGCCTTTTGATATCTTCCGTACCCATGAATATATCGCATTCCATGCCGAAAAGGGCGCCTGCCGTAGCGGTCGCTACTCCATGCTGACCCGCCCCGGTCTCGGCTATTATACGCTTCTTTTTCATGCGTCTGGCCAATAATCCCTGGCCTAATGTATTATTGATCTTATGCGCGCCGGTATGCGCGAGGTCTTCACGTTTAAGGTATACCTTGGCGCCTTTTAGCTTTTTTGTCAGCCTCTCGGCAAAATACAGAGGTGTCGGCCTTCCCGCGTAATCGTTCAGATAATAATTGTATTCATCGAGGAATTTCCTATCATTCATAGCGTGATAGAATTGCTTTTCCAGCCCCTTTAAAGCGCTCATCAGTGTTTCAGGCACGTATGTGCCGCCAAAATCCCCAAAATATCCTCGTTTACTTGACCGCATTTATAAATTCCTCCATGAGTTTACGGCTTTTTTTGCCCACACTTTCTTCGACACCGCTTGCTACATCCACCGCATAAGGCAGGACCTTGCCCGCGGCTTTTTCTACGTTAGCCGGCTTAAGCCCGCCTGCCAAAAATACCGGTTTCTTGATTTTCACGCCGGATAATATATCCCAGTCAAAGGCAATGCCGGTCCCGCCCGCTATACCTTCTTTATAAGTGTCAAACAGAAAATAGTCCGCCATACTATATTCTCCGAGCGCGCCAAAGTCAAACCCTTTTTTTACGCGAAAAGTCTTGATAACCGCGAAATCTTTTTTAAGCGCTGTGACATACTCCGGTTTTTCTGAACCATGTATTTGCAGAAGGTCCAGCCCCAAACATTCAGCCGTATCTTTCACTAATGCCAGGTCCTGGTCAAAAAAAAGCCCTACCTTTCTCGCCTTGCCCTTTAATCCCTTGATTATTACCCGGGCGTTATCAACACCGATGGCCCTGGGGCTCTTATCAAAAAAAATGAAACCCAAAAAGTCCGCCCCTAAAGATTCGGCGGCCAGGGCGTCTTCAAGATTGGTCAAACCACATATTTTAACTTTAGTCATTTATTTTTTGTCCCGATGTTGTATTAAGGCCGCATTATCTCTCGAACCTTGGCGGCGATATCATCTGTCTCCATAAATACCTCCCCTATCAGGACAGCATTAATGCCAAGGCTCTTTAAGAACATGACATCCTCATACGTCCTGATACCGCTCTCTGACACCTTAACCTTATTTTCGGGGATATACCTGATCAACCTTTGGGTGTTTACCACGTCCACTTTGAAACTGTGCAAATCACGGTTGTTGATGCCGATTATCGAAGCCCCGGCATCCAGCGCCTTTTGTATGTCCTCCTCATTGTGCACCTCACATAACGCGTCCATACCCAGTGCCTTTGTCACATCAAGGAACTTTTTTAATTCCTGAACAGTAAGGATATCCGCTATAAGCAATATTGCCTCAGCCCCTAATAACGCTGACTCATAGATCTGGTATTCGTCTATAAAAAAATCCTTCCTGAGGACCGGTATCGTCACCCTCTGGCTAACCTCTTTTAAGTATTCGGGTTTTCCTTCAAAAAAACGTTCATCAGTTAGAACAGAAAGCGCAGCCGCGCCCTGGGCCTGATATGTGAGGGCTATCTTTGTAGGGTTAAAATCCCCCCTTATGATACCTTTTATGGGAGAGGCCTTTTTCAGCTCAGCTATAAGATTGATGTTATGCCCTCTGGATATGTTTTTTTTGAAACTGCTCCTGATATAAAGCTTTGACACTTTTTCCATGAGCTTATTCGGGGACAATCTGATCTTTGTCCTCTCGACCTCTTTTCTTTTCTCTTGAATGATCTTAGATAATATCATACCCTGTTAGTAACCTCTATCAATTGATTCAGTTTCTGCATGGCCTTGCCGCTGTCAATAGCCCGGGCGCCGATTTTAACCCCCTGCCTGAACGAGCTTGCCTTATCACACACGACGAGGGCGGCGCTGGCGTTCATCAGCACTATATCCCTCTTTGGCCCTTTTTTGCCTTTGAGGACCTCAATAAACGCGCTCGCGTTATATTCGGGCAAACCGCCTCTAACCGCGTTTAAACCGGTTTTTTTTATGCCAAAATCTTTCGGGTTTACGGTTTTTTGCCTTATGGTATTATTTTTCAAGACAGCTATTCTTGTCTTACCGGATATCGTTATCTCATCAAGGCCGTCCATACCATGTACTATCATGGCCCTTTTGCACCCCAGTTTTTTCAATACCTTTGCCATCAAGGGCAGAAGTTTTATGTCATAGACGCCCAGCACCTGCCTTGTCGCGCCTGCCGGATTTGATAATGGCCCCAGAATATTGAATATCGTCCTTATGCCGATCTCTTTCCTCGGGGCGATGGCATACTTCATCGCCCCATGAAAATGCGGGGCGAACAAGAATCCGATGCCGACCGTTCTGATGCATTCTTCGACCCTTTCCTTGGATATATTTAAATTTACGCATAATTTTTCCAGAACATCGGCGCTGCCCGAACGGCTGGAGGCGGACCGATTTCCGTGTTTAGCCACTTTTATTCCACACGCCGCCAACACAAAAGCCGCTATGGTGGAAATGTTGATCGTATCTTTGCCGCTGCCGCCCGTGCCGCATGTATCCAGCAATATCTCCTTTTCCCTGCCCACCTTGGCTCCTGTATTCTCAGCTAAACCGTGGATATCGATCCTCGATGCCTTCATTCTCATAACCCTTACGGCCCCTGTGATCTCATCAACGGTCTCATTTTTCATGCGGAGCGCTGTGATAAAAGCGCCTATCTGCGCGTTTGTGGCATTGCCTTCCATTATTAAATTAAATGCCTCATACATTTCTTTTTCCGAAAGTCTATTACCCTCAACGACTTTTGAAATGGCCTTTTTTATCATTTTTTTATCTCCAGGAAATTCTTTAATAACCTCTTCCCCTCGCCCGTAAGAATGCTCTCGGGATGGAATTGGACACCGTAAGTAGGATGCTTTCTATGTTTCAAACCCATGATCTCTTTATCTTCCGTTTCAGCTACTATATCCAGAATACCTTTCGGGACCGTATTTCTTTTTACAATGAGGGAATGATAGCGCGTCGCTTCAAAGGGATTCTTTATACCCTTGAACATCCCCCTGTTATCATGATAGATATGTGATGTCTTGCCGTGCATGATCCTGCCTGCCCTGACGATCTTAGCCCCGAATACCTCGCCTATACATTGATGTCCGAGACAGACCCCCAGTATAGGCACCTTCCCGGAAAATGTTTTTATAATATTCTTGGACATGCCGGCATCATCCGGCGTGCCCGGCCCCGGCGATATGATAATAGAAGACGGCTTAAATTTTTCTGCCATTTGTATGGATATCTTATCGTTCCTGAACACAGTAAGGTTCGCCCCCAGTTCTCCGAGATACTGGACAAGGTTATACGTGAACGAATCATAGTTGTCTATAACCAGCAGTTTATAAACGCCTCTTCGTTCGTCGTTCGGATTTCGTCGTTCTGTTTTCTTCTTGATCTTTCGCTTTGCCATATCTATTTTTCTGTTTCGAATTTTGGATTTGTCTTGGATCTCCGTCGTTCGAATTTATCCACTGTCAAAACAGTCCTTTCTCCGCCCTCTCGATAGCTTTCAACAGGGCCTTTGCCTTGTTCAGTGTCTCTTCATATTCTTTTACGGGTTTCGAATCAGCGACAACCCCGCCCCCGGCCTGTATGTAAGCATCCTGCCCTTTGACAACTAACGTCCTTATGGTAATACAAAAATCCTGGTTTCCTGAAAAACTGAAATACCCTACTCCGCCGGCATAGGGGCCTCTTTTGATATTCTCAAGCTCATCTATTATCTCCATTGCCCTTATTTTCGGCGCCCCGGACACTGTCCCCGCGGGAAATGAAGCCCTGATGACATCATAGATATCCTTATCCTTTTTCAATTTTCCTACCACATCGCTGACGATGTGGATGACATGTGAATATTTTTCGATCCTCATAAGCTGAGTGGCCTTAACAGAATCGTAATCCGCCACCCTGCCGATATCATTCCTGCCCAGGTCAACAAGCATAATGTGCTCGGCCCTCTCTTTTGGGTCACTTAAAAGATCCTTTATCTGTTTTCTATCATCAGCTTCATTTTTACCCCTGGGTCTTGTCCCCGCGATGGGTCTTACCTCGACAATATTGTTCTCCGTCCTCACAAGTATTTCGGGTGACGATCCGACAAGTTTCAGGTCGCCAAAACTCAGGTAAAACATGTAGGGTGACGGATTGACGTTACGAAGAGCCCTGTATATATCGAACGGATGCGCGTTTATCTTGGTCATGAGCCTCTGCGAGAGCACAACCTGTATAATATCGCCTCTTGCTATATATTCTTTCGCTTTCCGAACGATCTTCTTGAATGTCCCCTTGGTCATGTTGGAACGGATATTGATCTTATATTTGCTGTTCTTCACAGTTTTCCTGGACGGGATGTTCTTTTTGAAGTTTTTCTCGATCCTCTCTATCTTCCTAACAGCCTCATCATAAGCCCGGCCGGGTTTTCCGTCCACGTGGGCATTCGACACGATCTTTATAGTCCTATCAACATGGTCGAATATCAGTATCGTATCCGTTAACACAAATATCGAATCAGGCAGTTTCAACGGATCAGGATTTATATCGGGCAGTTTTTCAAAGAACCTTACCATGTCATATCCGATATATCCTACGAGTCCGCCGCAAAAACGCGGCAGGCCCTTGACCGGGACGAATTTATATTTTTGCATCAATTGTTTGATCTCATGCAAAGGATCCTTGCGGGTCGTGAACTTTCTGGTCCTGCCCGATTCCTTTATCTCAATAGCCCTGCCCTTTGATTTGAATATGAGAGAAGGATTATTGCCCAGGAATGAGTACCTGGCCAGTCTCTGGCCGCCTTCTACGGATTCGAGCAGATATGAATATGAGCCGTCCTGAATTTTCAGGAAGCTGGATAATGGCGTATCGAAATCCGCCAGGATCTCCTTATAAACAGGGATCAGGCTGCCTTTCTTTGACAACCTTATGAATTCTTTTTTGTCCGGATAAATCATTGCCTTCCCCTTACTTACCATACACTGACTTAGGATCGAATACGCGTTCCGCGACCGTTTCCAGTTCGCCTTTATCGTTTATCTTCCTGAAATAACATGAGAAATATCCCTCATGGCATGCCGCCCGATTTTGGTCAACCTTGAACAAGATAGACTTGCCTTCGCAATCCACATAAACACCCCTTACCAGCTGGACGCATCCTGAGGTCTCACCCTTTAGCATCAACCTTCCTTTTGAACGCCTGTAAACATAAATCTTGCCCTCTTCAAATGACTTCTCCAAGGCCTCCCTATTCATGTAACAAAGCGTCAAGACCTCACTGGTGCTTTCATCCTGTATGACAGCCGGTATCAATCCTTTGTCGCTGAATACTAACCGATCTAATATTTTCATTTTGCCCCCTAATATATTATATCCTGACGGAGACTTTTCTGGATTTTAAATAATCCTTTACATCCCCGACAGTAAACTGCCTGAAATGAAAAACACTGGCAGCTAACGCGGCATCAGCCTTGCCTTCGGTAAAGGCCGTATAAAAATGTTCCAGTGTGCCACAGCCGCCGGACGCGATCACAGGGATATTCACCGCCTCGCTTATTCTCCTGGTCAATTGGATATCATAACCGTCCTTTGTTCAATCCTTATCCATGCTGGTCAACAATATCTCTCCGGCTCCAAGCAATTCGGCTTCCTTGGCCCAATCAATGGCGTCTTTGCCGGTACGGTCCCTGCCGCCGTTAATGAAAACCTCCCATCCCTTTTCTCTTCGCTTGGCGTCTATAGCCACCACTATGCACTGGCTTCCAAACCTCTTGCTTGCCTTGCGGATAAATTCCGGTTCAAGGACAGCTGTCGTGTTGATCGATACTTTATCACAGCCCGCATTGAGCAGGTTGCGTATATCAGATATCACCCGTATCCCTCCGCCGACTGTAAGAGGCATAAAGACCTTTTTCGCGACATTCTCAACTACACTGATAATAGTCCTTCTTTTCTCATGGCTGGCCGTTATATCGAGGAATACCAGCTCATCCGCGCCTTCGTCATTATAAACTTGAGCGTTATCAGCGGGGTCACCGGCATCCCTTAACTCAACAAAATTAACTCCCTTCACTACCCTTCCGTCTTTTACGTCAAGGCATGGGATTATCCTTTTAGCCAACATATTTTAACGCCTCTTTCAGATCTATCGTGCCTTCGTATAATGACTTGCCTACTATCGCGCCCTCCAGGCCATACGGCACAAATTCCTTCAATTTGATTATATGCCTTAAACTTGAAATGCCTCCTGATGAGATAACTTTCATCTGTGTTGTCTTAAGTATCTCTTTAAGGCTTTCAAAGTTCGGACCTTTCATCATTCCGTCTTTAGCGATATCGGTATATATTATTCTCTGCAATCCGATCGATTCATAATACTGCAGGGAATCCTGTAAGATATCCCCGCTTTCCTTGGTCCAGCCCTGTATCCTAAGCCTCTGGTTGCGCACATCCATGGAAAAAACGACTTTATCACCGAATCTTTGTATCGCCTTCTTGGCAAGTTCATGGTCCTCAACTATGGCCGTGCCCAGTACAACTCTGTTGACACCTATCTTCAGCACCTTTTCTACGGCAGACAAAGACCTGATGCCGCCGCCCAGCTGTACCTTTATCGAAAGCGCTTTGACCATATTCTTGACGGTAACCAGGTTCCTGGGTTTCCCGGCCTTTGCGCCTTCAAGGTCCACTATATGCAAATATGTAGCGCCTTTATCCTGCCAACTCTTGGCCACTTTAACGGGATTATCGGAATATTCCGTGATCCTCTGGTAATCCCCTTGTGTGAGGCGAACAACCTTCCCGTCCATCAGATCGATCGCCGGTATAATCTTCATGTAAAACTCCTAACTTTATACCCTGAGGAAATTTCTCAGGACCTGCTGCCCTACCCCCTGGCTTTTTTCCGGGTGGAATTGGGTAGCGTAAATATTATCTTTTACTATCATGGAGGCAAATTCATCGCCGCCATATTCGGTTTTGCCTAACGCGATATCCTTATCTTCGGGATCCGCGTAATAGGAGTGCACAAAATAGAAATACGGGCTCCTGTCAATCTCTTTAAATAATACCTCAGCCGGTGACTCCTTCTTTACGGCGACTGTATTCCATCCCATATGCGGTATTTTCACATCAGGTGTCCGAATAAACCTCCTGACCACACCATCGAATATCCCCAATCCATTCCCGCGGCCTTCCTCACTCTGCTTGAATAAGATCTGCAGGCCAAGGCATATACCGAGATACGGCTTGCCTGTATCTATAAAATCCTTTATCGGACCGACAAGCCCCCTGTCTTTTAGGCCTTCCATAGCATCCTGGAAAGAACCGACCCCGGGTACTACCAGCCTATCCGCTGCCAGAATCGCGTTGGGAGAACCGCTGATGAATACATCCGCGTTAATAGAGTCAAAGGCATTGTAGACACTCCAAAGGTTGCCCATGCCGTAATCAACAATGACTACAACATTTTGCTCTTCTTCGGTCTTGCCTGTGTTTACCTGTCTCGGCTTGTTCAGCGCATCCTTCAATCGTTTAAGCATGGTTTTTATAGTATCCCCTTGGTTGATGGAACGCTCTTACTCCTTCTGGGATCGATCTCTGTTGCCCGGTCCAAAGCCAATGCCAGCGCCTTGAATACCGCTTCAAGCATGTGGTGCATATCACCCCTGGAAATTATATCAACGTGCAGATTCATACCCACGTTTTTAGCAAAAGTGTCCAAAAAATCATTGCCGTCTTCCATGGAATAATCCTCGCCTCTTCTGGTGCCTTTAATAGAGGAAAGCACAGGCTGTTTATCGCTATCCCTAAACTTAATCCCGTCGAAAGAAAACCTATTGCTTAGATCAATAGCCACCTTTGCCCGGACGCTGTCCATAGGCACTTCGGAAGAGCCGAAACGCCTTATGCCCTTACACGCGCCCAGGGCCTTCTTGAAAGCCTGCCCGAGGCATATCCCGACATCTTCGTTAGTGTGGTGTATATCAACCTCAAGGTCTCCCTTACAACGCAATTTCAGATCGAATAATCCATGAAACGCGAACAGCGTAAGCATGTGGTTGAGGAACCCTATACCCGTTGACACATCTGTCTTACCGGTACCATCTATCGTCAACTCCCCTACGATCTTGGTTTCAGTGGTTTTACGATAGATCTTTGCCTTTCTCTTCTTATAGACCTTGGATGACATCCCTTCCTCCTTTTTTAGGAAAACCCATGTCTTGACCTGGTCGATCGACCAGGTCGATCGACCAGGTCAAGACATGGTTATCCGCTAATGCAGCCTAACGTTTACCGAATCCATGTGAAGCGGTAAGCTCTCTATTGACGTTAATTTACCCATAGCGCCGCTGGCATCTTCGAGCGCCTTTTTTGAATACGATATTATATGCGAAGTCTTTAGGAAACTCTGTATACCCAGCCCCGAAAAGAACCTGGCTGTACCGGCAGTCGGCAGGACATGGCTAGGTCCTGCCACATAATCACCTACGGCAACAGGCGTATACGCCCCTATAAATATCGCGCCCGCATTCCTGATCTTTTTAAGGACCTTATTGGGATTCTTAACCATTATCTGCAGGTGTTCAGGGGCTATTTCATTTGTAATATTGATCGCCTCATCCAGATTTTTTGTCAATATCAGGAATCCATTCTCCACCTCTTTTTTGACGATCTTCGCTAATCTTTTAGACGGCGTAACCAAAATCGATACGCCCTTGTGATGTTCTGATTGTGCCAGCAGGTCCTTTATCACATAATCAGGATTGGCATGCTGGTTAGCCAGAATCAGCACTTCACTCGGGCCTGCCAGCATATCAATATCACAAAATCCAAATACCTGCCTCTTGGCCTCGGTTACATAATTGTTCCCCGGACCGACTATTTTATTCACCCTGGGTATTGTTTTTGTGCCAAACGCAAGCGCCGCTATAGCCTGCGCCCCGCCTACTTTATAAACCTCATTCACCTCCAAGAGATCAGCCATGGCCAAGATATACGGATCGATGGTACCGAACTTATTAGGCGGAGAGGCAAGTATTATCTTTTTAACACCGGCTATCTTAGCCGGCAAAACAGTCATATACACACTTGAGACCAGGGGTACCGTACCGCTCGGGATATACACCCCTATCGTGTCTATTGGGGTTACCTTCTCACCAAGAAAAACACCGTCTTTTTCCTTGATCTTCCATGACTTTTTCATTGTCTTGCGGTAAAACCTGTTGATATTATCGGTGACCAACCTTAGCGCGTTTATGATCTCCGGCTTCAGGTCCTGGTAAGCGCCGCTGATCTCGGTCTCCGTTACCCTGAGATCCCTGGGCCTGAGCTTAACATGATCGAATTTACGGGTATATTTTAAAACAGCATCATCCCCGTGTGCCCGCACATCATTTATTATTTTTGAAACACTCTTGGACACGCGCTTTTTTACAACGCAATCCCTTGTCAACAACTTTTGAAATTTACAGCTACCTGACCTTATAAGCTTCATATACAACTCCTATGCTATACTATCCCGAAAATCTTTCTTTGAATATATCTCCTGCCTTCGTAAGCGCATCGGACAACCTTGCCGTATCTTTTCCTCCCGCTTGGGCAAATTCTTTCCTGCCGCCGCCTGAACCGCCTAGAACACTCGCGGATTCTTTAACTATATATGAGGCATCCAGGCCTTTGCCTCTAATGTCATCCGTATAGGTTACGATAATGCTCGCGCGGCCGCCGGCATTGGAACCAAGAGCTATAAAAGCGGACTTAGTTTTCTTCTTCAATATGTCCGCTGCCCCCCGAAGCATATTCATATTGGCATTATCCAGCACCGCCGCTATTATTTTAATACCTTTGTACTCCTCACTGTTGGCCAATATCTTATCCAGCTGTCCTTCGATCTGGCCGGCCTCGTTCCTTTTATGCCTCTTTTCCATCTTTTTCCTGATCTTAATCAGGTCGTCTGTCGCGCCTATGACCTTTGGCTTCAAATCATCAGAGTATTTCTTGACTAACTCCATTGTTGCCGCCCCCTTGCCGGATGCGATCCCTCTTAACTTCGCTATCGTATCCTCCAATTTTTTATGTAAATCCTGCGCGTCTTTTTCACTGTCTACCATTTTAAAGCTATTTTCATATTGGGACAGTATATCTTCAATATCTTCCTTAAGCCACAAACCGACCCAATCACCCGTAACAGCCTCTATGCGCCTTACCCCGCTGGCTATTGAACTTTCACTTATCACTTTGAACATCCCTATGGTACCTGTGTTATCCACATGTGTTCCTCCGCAGAGCTCTTTCGAAAATTCACCTATACTTACGACCCTGACCTCTTTGCCGTATTTCTCCCCGAAAAGGGCCATGGCACCCTCTTTTCGGGCAACATCTTTGGTCTTTATCTCCTTTTTTAAAGGGACCGATTCCTTTATCCTTTTATTTACGAAATCCTCAACCCTTGATATTTCAAAAGGGGTCAACTTTTTCATATGCGTAAAATCAAAACGGAACCTTTTATCTTCAACGAGTGAGCCGCTCTGCCGCACGTGACTGCCCAGGACTTTTCTGAGCGCGCTGTGTAACAGATGCGTTGCCGTATGGTTTTTCGCTATGTGCTCTTTCCGTGACCTATCGAGCTCTATAGTAACTTTATCACCGTTGCGCAAAACCCCTGAATCGATCAGACAGTCATGAATAACCCGGCCTTCAACCTTATAAGTATTTAAGATCTTAGCTGATGTATCCTTGCCTTCCAGTACGCCAGTGTCACCTACCTGACCGCCTGCCTCGGTATAAAACTTAAGGCTTTGAGGTGAGGTCAATATAGCTACCCGTTGGCCTTTTCCGGCCTCTTTAACCTCATTCTTATCCTTAGCCATAAAAGCTATTTCGGCTTTCAGCGGATCATTATCAACCGCCGGCGGATCGGGTGCTTTTGTGAATATCCCCTCTACAAATATATTTTCCTCTATCTTGCTCATTTTCCTGGATAGATTTTTGCGCTCATCCATAAGCTTTAGGAACTTTTCTTCGTCCACTTTATATCGTGATCTATGCGCCCTTTCCTTGATCACATCTAAAGGCAGTCCATAGGTGTCCACCAACTTGAACGCTTCCTCTCCGGGTATAGCCCTCTCCTTTCGGTACTGCACGATCAATTCCTCCAGCTTAGGCAGGGCAGATTCAAGTGTATTTTTAAATCTTTCCTCCTCATCCTTGATGACCGCTGTAATATCTTCCCTTCTATCCCTTATCTCAGGATAGGCGGGCTGCATTATACTTACTATCTTCGGGACTATCATGTAGAGAAAAGGTTTATCGCTTCCCCCCGCCAGATACGCGCGCCTGATAAGCTTGCGTACCACATATCCCCTTTCTTCATTTGAGGGAGAAACGCCGTCACATATCGAGAATATTGCCGCCCTTATGTGATCGGCTATGAGATTGAGAACGGATTTCTTTTTGTCACTAATAAGTTTTTCTAATTCTTCTGTTACAGGTTTAAATAGGTCTGTTTCGAAATTTGTACCGGCACCCTGCATAACTCTTGTCATCCTTTCAAGCCCCATTCCCGTATCTATATTCTTACTGGGTAAAGGTTCCAGTTTATTCACGTCCACACGGTTGAATTGGGTAAATACCAGGTTCCATACTTCGACAAACCTGCCGCAATCACAGGCAGGGTTGCAATCGATTTTTTTGCATCCCTTCTGGGTCCCAAAGTCATAGAATATCTCTGAACACGGCCCGCAAGGCCCATTCGGACCATCCAGAGGCGCGTTCGCCGGCCAAAAATTATCTTCAGCGCCCAATTTAACGATACGGTTCTCGGGTATGCCGACAATATCTTTCCATATCCTGCAGGCCTCATCATCATCTTTGTACACAGATATCCATAAAAGTTCCTCTTTTATACCGAGAACCTTTGTCATGAATTCCCATCCCCACTGACAGGCCTCTTTCTTGAAGTAATCGCCAAATGAAAAATTTCCCAGCATCTCAAAGAACGTATGATGTCCGCTTGTACGGCCTACGTTTTCCAGGTCGCCCGTCCTTAAACATTTCTGACATGAGGCCGCGCGTTTATACGTTATGTTCTTGCCGATAAACTGCTCCTTGAACTGGTTCATACCGGCACCGGTAAAAAGCAGGCTCGGATCGTTTTTCGGCACAAGCGTATCGCTCTGGATGATCTCGTGGCCTTTTTGCTTGAAAAAATCCAGAAATTTTTCTCTTATCTCATATGACTTCATTAATTATCCGTGCGTTGATCCACACATTCATTTAATACTTCCTCAATAATATCAAAATCAAAACCCCTTCTGGCGAGATGATCATATATGCGTTTTTTGATTCTTGCCCTGGGAAGTGTCTTTAACTCATCTAATTTATCCTTGGCTAGTCTTAGAGCTGTATCCCTCTGGCCGTTCGCGCAGGCTGAAACAACTCTTTTCGCAAGCGCCGCGGAGACCCCCTTTTTAATCAGCTCCTCTTTTAACGCCAGAGCGCCTTTCGGATTCAGCCTGTTCCTGTTTTCAACAAACATCCTGGCATATTTCTCATCATCGATCTCGCCCCGGCCCTTAAAGAAATCCAACACCTCAGCTATTACCCGCTCAGCATACCTTTTGCCCTTCAACTTATCGGACAATTCCCTTTCAGTGCGCGGCTGTAACCTCAGCAGGTTATACACATATTTTTTCGCTTTATCAAATTCTTTCATAAAAGAGCCGCTATTCTTTCACAATGAAATAACCCCGGTCCGTCCTGATCAACACATTTCCGCGAGCTTCCTTTATAATCCTGTTAAAGTCATCGATATTCTTTATGATATTCTTATTGATCTCCCGTATCACATCGCCCCTTCTCATACCCATCACCGCGAATTGACTGGACATGTCGATCTCTAAAACGACGACACCTGTTTTATCCCTGATACCAAGCTGCATCGCGATATCCTCGGTTATATTCCCCACTTTAATACCGCGCCACGCCTTTGAAACCGAATCCGACGGCCTTTCGGCAACCTCTATCTCTTCATCCTCACCCGGCCTTCTTTCAATGGTGACTTTCAGTGTCTTACCCACACGATCCCTTATGATCTTTACATCCACGGTCTTACCAACATCAGTCTTGGCTACCGTCCTGCCAAGATCATAGAAATTTTTGATCTTGACTGAACCAAATTCCTTGATTATATCTCCCTCCATTATGCCGCCTTTATGCGCGGGGCTGCCTTCTATCACTTTAGAGACCAATACGCCTTCTTTATCGGAGAGATTAAAATATTCGGCAAGCTCATCATTTATCTCCTGCGCGAATACACCCAGCCATCCGTATGAGACATTCCTTCCCTGTATCAAAGTATCTATCACGTCTCTAGCCCTGTTGCTCGGTATGGCGAAACCTACCCCCTGATAACCACCGCTTGTCGAGAAAATCGCCAGGTTTATTCCTATTACCTCTCCATTTATGTTGCATAACGGGCCGCCGCTATTACCGGGATTTATTGCCGCGTCCGTCTGTATCATGTCAAAATGAAATCCCATATCCCTGCCGGACGGAATATGTCTATGCAGGGCACTGACAACGCCCACAGTTACAGTTGGTTCCGGACTGCGAAGCACATGGCCGAAAGGATTACCGAGAGCGACAACCCACTGGCCGGTCTTAACCGTATCAGAATTACCAAGTCTGGCAACCGGCAGATCACGCGCGTTTATCTTAATCACGGCCAGGTCACTACGCGGATCCGTTCCGGATACATTGCCTTCAAAACTTCGGCCATCCGGCAATGTTACGGTTATTTTATCCGCGTTCTCGATGACATGAAAATTAGTTAATATATATCCGCGCTTGTCAAATACAAATCCGCTGCCAAGCCCCCGCTGTTTAAACTCCCTTTCAGGAACACCGCCGAAGAATTCCCGAAAAAACTGTTCGAACGGATCACCCTGGCCCCCGCCAAAAGGGCTCGGCCTGAATGATCTACCGGGGACACCCTGCACAACATGTATCCTTTCGGTTGAGATGGCGACAACCGCCGGTCCAACCTTACTGGCCACATTAATGAAGGCGTTCTGAGTTTCATTGACATCAATCATACCTAATGATACATCCCTATCAGGGCCGTTTTCAGCCGTAGATAACGGAGCTAAATTAAACCTTACACTAATCACCAGGCCTATAACAATACCTAGGGCGACACCGGATATAAGCCATTTTTTTGACATCTTAATTTCTCCTTATTATATTTTGAGAACGCGCGTTTATTTAGCCGCGACTATCTCCCTTACTTCTTTTTCTAACTTCGCCAGCAATTTTGGGTTTTCGCGCAGGAAATTCCTGGCGTTCTCTTTTCCCTGGCCTATTTTATCCTCCCCGTAAGATATCCAGCTGCCGACCCTTTTGATCAGCCCATGGGTCTCAGCCATATCAAGCACCCCACCGGACCTGGAAATACCTTCATCGTACATAATATCAAATTCGGCTTTTCTGAAAGGAGGCGCGACTTTATTCTTGACTACATTGGCCTTTACACGGGAACCAACGACTTGATCCTGTCTCTTAAGCGATGCTATCCTTCTTAAGTCTATTCTTACGGAAGAATAGAATTTCAGTGCCCTGCCGCCCGGCGTAGTTTCAGGATTCCCGAACATTACACCTATCTTCATACGTATCTGGTTGATAAATATAACGCAAGTTCTTGATTTGGAAATAATGCCTGTGAGCTTCCTTAAGGCCTGGCTCATTAACCTTGCCTGCAGGCCTACATGCGACTGCCCCATTTCCCCCTCTATTTCACTCTTAGGCGTCAACGCCGCTACCGAATCAACAACTATTACGTCTATCGCGTTGGATTTTACCAGCATCTCCGCGATACTTAGCGCCTGTTCACCCGTATCCGGCTGTGAGATCAGAAGCTCATCCAGGTTAACGCCTATCAGTTTCGCGTAAGAGGCGTCAAAGGCATGCTCCGCGTCAATGAACGCTGCCTGGCCGCCGGATTTCTGGACTTGCGAAATTATGCTTAAACACAGAGTTGTTTTCCCGCTCGCTTCAGGGCCGAATATCTCAATTACCCTGCCCCTGGGTACACCACCTATTCCCAGAGCAAGGTCAAGAGATAGGCTGCCGGTAGGTATAGCTGATACGTCTATTTTATAATCTTGGCCTAATTTCATTATGGCCCCCTGGCCAAATTCCTTCTCAATATGGCTTAAAGCCATACTCAAAGCCTTGTTCTTTGAGGCATCTGTTGATTTTGAACCCATGTCTTTCTTCGAAGATTTCTTCATAAATAACTCCTTTCTGTGATATTAGCTAAAGCTTATCTTTATATATGCAAATTAGAATATATATTATAGAGCATTCCTATATCTATTGTAAAGACATTTTTAGGACCTTCTTGTAAGAAACACTAAACACTACACACTAAACTCTAAATAAACCCAAAAATACTAAAGCAAAAATCCAAAACCAGCCCCCATATTATCTATCACTTTTTGAGTTTAATGTTTTTTGGTTTTGGATTTATTTAGGGTTTAGGATTTTGTGTTTAGGATTTGCTCAAACCGGGGTTAAAACCCCTGTTACCCAGGGGATGCTCATTCAATCTCTTCACTGATTATATATCTAGGCCGTCCGCGCACCTCAATAAGAACCCTGCCTATATATTCCCCAAGTAAGCCTATCAATATGAACAATATCCCGAACAGGAAGGATGTTATGGATACCGCAGATGCCCAGCCGGGAATGGCTTTGTCATAAACCATTTTAATTACAAGGGCATATATCATCTCACCGAACGCTATCATGCTTGTTATGATCCCAACCAGTATTCCCAATCTTAATGGAACGATAGAGAAAGAAGTGATACCTGTCCAGGTGAACTTGATCATCTTGCGCCATGTATACTTGGCCCTGCCGCTTAATCTTTTATCAGCCCGGTAAGTTATCTTTGAATTCTGATATCCTACCCAGTTTACGATACCCCTCAAGAAAAGCCCTGATTCCCTGAATTTCAGGAGGTCTTCCACAACCTTCCTGTCCAAAAGACGGAAATCCGCCATACCACTTTCAATATCAACGCCGCTTAAAAAAGTATAAAGCCTGTAAAACAATGATGAGGTCAACATCTTAAAAATATTCGTACCCCTGGCGTCCTTTCGTATTGTATGGACTATCTTGTTGCCCTTTTTCCATTCCCTGACAAGCCCCGCTATGACACCGGCGGGATGTTGAAGATCGGCATCCATGGATATAACCGCGTCACCTTTACTCTTATTCAATCCTGCGAAGATAGCGTACTGATGCCCGAAATTCCTCGAAAATCTTATTCCCTTGACCCTCTCGTCTTTACTATGCAGTGTTACTATCTCATCCCATGTGCCGTCAAAACTACCGTCATCGACTATTATGATCTCCCATTTATCAGAGATAGAGCTCAACACCTTCTGCAATTGGGCATGCAAGGCAACGATATTATCCCTCTCGTTAAATGCGGGTATTACAACTGATATCATAATGCATTATTGTACACAGCCATGGCCTTTTAGTCAACATCCAACCTTCTCAGGTCCGGGTCACTCGCATGTCATACTAACACCAGTGTCCCGAACCTTTCACACTTCAGAGTAGAACACCTTTAAAGGTGCTCTACTCTGTGGATAACCTCGCTGCGTGATGCTTCGTATATATCGGGCCTTTTGGCGTAAGGGTGCTTCTAAAAAGTATTATTTCCTTGGCATGAAACATGACGGGCTTTACATCAAGCGTTGTCAAAGCCTGTTTCAATCTATCCTTGTTCTTAGGGCCTCTAACACGGCCGATCGTTAAATGCGAACTGTAGGGCCTCTTATCCCTTTCAAATCCCATGTTATAGCAGGCATTTTCTATCTTTGCCTGGATCTCTTCTACCACAGCGCAATTTTCATCAATGCCGATCCACACAACACGCGGAAAATCCAATTTAGGAAAAGCGCCCAATTTAAAAAGCGTAATTTCAAACGCCTTGTACTCTTTTGCGATACTATCAAGCGCCTTTGAAATACCATCTATCCTATCCTCGCTGACCTCACCCAGGAATTTCAGCGTCACATGGATATTTTCAGGCCTTGTCCACTTTACATCGGCTCCGGTTTTCCTCAACTCATTTTGGATCAACATGAATTCGCCTCGGACAGCATCTGATATCTCGAAAGCTATGAACGCGCGCACATTTCCACCTCTTCCGGAGTTTCCAGATCACAAAAGTGTTCTGCGTAACAGGTCAAGCGCCTTTTGCGACGAATGAAATTTTATATCTTCCCGGCTTCCCGTAAATATATATTTTTTCGTTACTATTTTACCTTTATAATTACGCGAAATAAAGACCAATCCTACGGGTTTCCGCCTCGTGCCTCCGGTCGGGCCGGCTATGCCCGTGACAGCCAAAGAGATATCCGTTTTCGTGATCCTTCTGATCTTTTCTGACATGATCCTGGCCACTTCCGGACTTACGGCGCCATACTTCTTAAGCGCCTCTGCCGGAACACCGAGCAGATCTTCTTTAGTTCTATTGGCATAAGCGATCACACCCGCCTTCATGTATTTTGAACTGCCGCTGATATTTGTAAGCCTGTGGGTTATAAGCCCTCCCGTACACGATTCAGCTACGGAAACAGTTAACCCCTTCTTTATCAGTAACTTTGACACGATATGTTCAAGTTTATCATAATCTACCCCAAAAACGTCATTGCCAAAAATATTGTTGATCTGCCTTTCGATCTTTTTGATATTTATATTTGCGGTTCGTTTGTTTTTCGCCCTCGTAGTGATCTTTAAATCAACGATACCAAGGCCCGTATATATCCCAAGTGTGGTCTTGCCGGATTTTTCAAGATAATGCCTTACTAAATCATTCACTTTTGATTCAGGCATCCCGATTATCCTGAGAGCTTTTGTTTTAATGATCCAGGTCCCGACACCTTTTCGCGACCTTAAAATTTTTATCAATTTACGCTCCACCATCGGCTCCAGCTCTCCCGGAGGCCCCGGTAAAGCAATAATGAACTTTCGATTCACAGGGATGACGAGTCCCGGAGCTGTTCCGACATCATTTTTAATTAATTTCGCGCCTTTAGGTATGTATGCCATTTTACGGGCATACTGTGGAATATTTTTAATTCCTTTGATCATATAATATCTCTCAATCCTCCTGAATATACCCCTGTTAAAGATCATCTCCCTTCCAATTGCCTCAGATATTATCTGGGAAGTAATATCATCGACAGTTGGCCCGAGGCCGCCTGTGGTAATTACAATATCAGCGCGAGATAAGGCCTTAATGATCGTATCCTTAAGGCGTTTTGGATTGTCACCAACGGTCGTCTGGTGGAATAGATTAATGCCTAATCCAGCCAGCTTTCTTGCCAGAAAAGACGTGTTTGTGTTAACAACATGGCCGAGAAGAAGTTCTGTGCCAACAGCAATTATTTCCGCGTTCATTGAACACTTCCTGTGCGCATTATGCTTCCCTTAAATTACCTGCAATAGTAGCGCGCCTTTAAAGTAGTAATAGTAGCGCACATTTTAATGTGCGCTACTTAAGGTCTTTTCCGTAGGAATAATTTATGATCTTTGATTTGCTGAGGTCCACGTTAGGTACTATTATGACTGATTTGTCTTCCGCGACGAATTTAGACCGTCTTACACCAATGTCAAGCACCGTCACCTTTTCTCCCGAAGGTAGTTTGATGCTGTCCCCGATCTTAAACGGCCGATCGATCATTATCAGGAAGCCCGAAATAATATTCGCTATGGTATCCTGGGCCGCTAAGGCTATAGCGAGTGAACCGACTCCTAAAGTCGCGACAAGAGCGCTGATATTAAACCCCATCTTGCTTAAGAGAAGTATCATCGCTATGGTCCAGATCGCGATAGAAGAGATCTTGGCAAAAAGCGGAAGGAATTCATCGTCCAGTTTGCTTGCTGTTCGCGCGGCTAATTTTTCCCCATACCAGGCAAAGGCGCCGGAAATGACCTTGCCTAAAAAATAAGTAACGGTGACCGTAATGATCACCATGAATATTCTTCCGGATATATGTTGTAAACTCTCTGGCACCCTATTCTTAATATAAACCGCATATAGCGAATACAGCCAGAATTCCAGCGCCAAAACAAATAAAGGCATAACACTGACCTTCAGCATCCGAAAAGAAAGACGTCTCGTAGCCTTCATAAAACAACCTTTAACTTCCTATGTCACATTGACTACTGTTTTGCCTGAGCATCCTTTAAATAAGAATAGTATTCGCTATCAGTAGATATGATAACCGTCGTTTGATTATCTACCGTATTCTTATATGTGTCCAGGGTCTTCAAAAAGGAATAGAATTCGGGATCCCTGTTATAGGCATCGGCATAGATCTGAATAGCCTCCGCATCAGCTTTACCTTTTATTTCCTCCGCTACTTTATAAGCTTCTGAGGTTATACGATTGAGTTCCTTCTGTCTCTTGCCTTCAATTTCAGCCCGTTTTCCCTGTCCTTCGGAACGGTATTGCTCAGCAGCCCTTTTCCTTTCAGATATCATCCGCTCGAATACTTTTCTCTGGACCTCTTTCACATAGTTGATACGTTTTATCCTGACATCGATAAGCTTAATGCCATACTGAGGCATTATCCTTGATGATGACTCCAGTATATCTCGTGTAATAGTATCCCTTCCCAGTTTTATGCGCTCGATCTCTCTATCAGTCTGCTCATTGAACAACTCATCCTCTTCTAACACCCCTTCTTCCAGTATGCGGTTACTATCTCTCACAACCTCAACGAGATTATGACTGGTGATAGCGTCCCTCGCGGCCGCATCGATGATATCATCAAGGCGCGCGTGGGCCCCGACCTCATTTCCGACTGACTGCATAAATTTCAAGGCATCTATGATCTTCCACCTGGCAGTTGTATCGATAGAAATATATTTTTTATCTTTTGTCGGTATCTGGTCAGGGCTGCCATCCCATTCCAGTATGCGTTTTTCAAAATAATTCGCCTGTTGTATAACGGGCATTTTGAAACGCAGACCCGGCTTAGTTATAGGCTTGCCTATAGGTTTACCGAACTGAGTTATAACCACCTGCTGTGTTTCATTTACAGTGTATATTGCCCCGCTAAAAAATAACAGCCCGACAAAAAGGACTATCAGGGTTATGAATATTATTATACCTCTCATTGGGCACCTCCTTCTTTCGTGATATTGAGTAAAGGAAGTATGCCCTTTTGCTGATCATCGATTATGTATTTCTTCCCCGCGTAAGGTATGATCTCGTTCATAGTCTCTAGATATAACCTCTTTCTGGTGACCTCTTTAGCGTTTTTATACGCGTCATAAGTAGCTATGAACTTAGCCGCGTCACCTTTTGCGCGGTTGACGCGGTTCAACGCGTATCCTTCTGCCTCTCTTATGGTCTTTTCAGCTTCCCCTTTAGCCCTGGGAACGACCTTATTGTACGCCTCCCACGCCTGGTTTATGGCCTTTTCTTTTTCCTGTTTAGCGGCGTTGACCTCATTAAATGACGGTTTTACGGCATCAGGAGGATTAACATCCTGCAGTTTTACCGTCACTATCTGAACACCACTGTCATAGAGGTCCATTATTTCCTGCAGTTTATCCTGCACTTCCTGGTTTATCTCGACTCTCCTGGTGGTAAGGACTTCGTTGACGGTATGATCGCCAACCACCTGTCTCATCACTGCTTCAGAAATATTCCTGATAGTATTTCTAGAATTTCTGACATTGAAAAGTAATTTAACAGGATCCTTTACCTTGAACTGGACTATCCACTCCACCTCGAGCACGTTAAGGTCGCCGGTAAGCATGATGGATTCATCGAAATAATTCCTCTTTGAATAACGCGAAACCACACCCGGTTGCTCGGTCCTGAAACCAAACTCATCTTTGTAAACATATGTGACCTTAACGTTGTTATAAACTTCTATAAAAGGTATCTTGAAATGCAGGCCCGGGTTCGTGCTCCTTACATATTTCCCGAACCTTCGTACCACACCAATCTCATCCGGCCCGACAGAATAAAAACTAGTGAGGGCCCCGCCTATTATCACAAGTCCCGCGATAATAACCGGCACTATAGTCGTAAATTTCCGGAAGTTCTCCTTTGCCTGTTTGGAAAACTCTTCCGGAGATTTAAAAAGATCTCCCGGAGTCCTGAAATCATCCATATACTTACCTCCTTTTGATAATCAGCATAATATCACTTGTTAATATATGCGATTAATAACATCAATATATCACGATTCTTCGTCAAATTCAATGTATATAGTAGTAGCGCACCTTTAAAGGTGCGCTATGGTCAATTTCAATTATATTTTATTAAATACTTTTTTATCATTTTGATTGTATAGTACAAAGCAAAATAAATAGCTGAATAAATGAGAGCTGTTGAAAATAAGCCTAAAAACGTCGGCATCATCAACCTAGTATCCTTGCACTCAGCGAAAAAGGGTGATCCGAGAAAATGTAAAGGTTTGTAGTAAAATGTTGAAAATGCCATCCCAATAAGACCAAAGAACATGATGAAAAATGGTAATAAAAGAATGATCACCAGAATACAATGTTTCAAAAGGAAATCCTCAATAACGTTTAGATATTTTCCACTCATAAACAAATACCCGTATTTAGGTTGTAACCTACTGCTGGTGCTAGGGTTATGGACAACGTCTGCGCGATGTCCCTCTCTCTCACTTCGTTCAGTCGCGGGACAATTTTACTGATGAAAGACTGCGAAAATTGGTGGAGCAGATGGGATTCGAACCCACGACCCCCACGTTGCGAACGTGATGCTCTCCCAACTGAGCTACTGCCCCTAAATTTTGCGAAGCAAAATTTATCCCGAGCAGTGTTAGAAATGCGACCCAAGGGAGCATTCCTCACTGCGAGGGATTTCAAACACCAGAAGCAAAATTTATCCCGAGCAGTGTTAGAAATGCGACTCAAGGGAGCATTCCTCACTGCGAGGGATTTCAAACACCAGAAGCAAAATTTATCCCGAGGAATGTTGCAATTCCGACCCAAGGAAGGAATTGCCATTCCGAGGGAAAATTTACCTCAACGTCTTTTGTACTCTTCCCAGAAGTTCACCAGGCCTTCATCGGTAAAATATACGTAAAACCACGTGCCCTCATTCGGTTTATTCCGGTATACCCATTCCTCTCTTCTGAACTGTGACCCTGTATTCGTTATAATCTTGTCAGGCGACCCCATGATCCTTCTGACATGCCTCATGGTCATGCCTTTGGCGAGCTTACGGTCCCATAAGGCATCCGCGATATTTTCCTCGCGTTTTTTATCGGCTATCTTCCCGGCCCTCCTCAAGTCTTTTGATTCCCTTCTGGCTGAAGCGATAAGGTCACGCATCTGCCGGGCCTTGTTTTCGTCGCCTGATCGAACATATCCCTCAAGCGCCCTCTGGGCCTGCCGTATCGCTTTATTATAATAATCACGCGCCATACTTCGATAATTGCCGCTGCCGGTATCATTCAGGCTACACTCACTGTATTGCCTTGCCTGTTTATAATATCTTCTGGCATCTTCCTCGAAACCCACCCCGTAAGATAGGCCGGACCCGTAAAAAATGACCCCTATTAGAATTACCCTCCAGAAAATATCTTTATGCTTCATATCAGTCCTTGTCACTTCTTATATTCTTTCGCGAACTTTTCTATCATATCCCTTCCCTTTTCGGAGATCTCAACAAATTCGATACCAACCTTGCTCCCCGGCTTTCCCATAGCCGGCTCTATCCGTATTACCCTGCCGACACAATCTATACAATGGTCATCACCAACAGGCAATTTGATCTGAAAATCCAGCGCCGTACCGATCTGTATATTTTTATTATAGTAGAAGGCCAAACCTTTAGCGCTGATATCAGCGATGCTCATCATGGACCAATTGTCACCCTCTCCAGGCCAGGCATCACCCTGATACCTGAACCTGTACTTAACAATAAACTCACCTTTTACACGTTCACTTTTCCTGATCTTCGGATCATCCATAAATACCTCCAAATTTTGCGACGCAAAATTTGTCCCGAGGAATGTTGCGATTGCGACCTAAGGGAGCAATCGCCACTCCGAGGGACCTCAAACCCTAGAAGCAAAATTTGTCCCGAGGAATGTTGCGATTGCGACCCAAGGGAGCAATCGCCACTCCGAGGGACCTCAAACCCTAGAAGCAAAATTTGTCCCGAGAAATTTCGCTATCCTGACTCTAATGCTACAGAGTACCCAGAGTCTTTTTTACGCCGTAAAGAACCGTGTTTTTAGTCAAAAATTTCAGTCTCCGAATCTCGTAATTGATCCCGGGCCCTTCGCCAATCTTCTCAATATAAGCATTCAAGACAATCCCTCGTGCGATCTTGAAATCTTTAGGCTTTTTATAGGCCACCTTGTATACGTCCCCCACACTGTATGTACATTCGGATTCTTTCATGGTTATGCCGGGCCTCACCATCCCGGCCAATTCGAGGATCTTTATTTTGGCTTGGAGTTTCTCACTATCGTATTCCAATACTTGAATATGCACGTGAAAAACCGCCTGTGGCGGCATGTTCTTTCCCATGGCTATCACAGAAAAAATAAAAAGGCAGATGGATAGTTTTAGAAATATTTTCATGATCATCTCCTATCCTTTATTTCTTATAACCCACAGGAATTATGTACACGGGTTCTTCACCACGTGGAAGACCCAAAAGTTTTATGACAGCCTCATCCCTGAACGCCCCGACCGGTACAGATGACAGGCCAAGCGCGACAGCCTCTAGATGAATATTCTGTGCCGCGTGCCCCACTTCGATATCAGTGTATCTTATCCCGCGTCTTTTGTATCTCTTCGTAACTCGTTCGTATACGGCGCATATTATGAACGATACGGGCGCCTGGGCAACGAACCTTTGACGTAAAGCCCCTTCGAGAAGGCCGGGTCTCAAGTCCCCGGGCTTTTTCAAAACCAATTTATGGCCTTCGGGGTTATAATGGAACAACCCGTCTTTTTTCATAAGATATATTTCCAACGGATACCTTGCCCCCGCGGACGGGGCAGCGCGCCGGCCTCTCTCGCCCGTTATTCCCTGCGCGGACCACAGGAGATTGCTTATCTGATCGATTGTTAGCTCTTTATCGGTATAACTGCGCACAGATCTCCTTGTGGCTATAGTCTCCTCCAGGGACATTTCCCCTTTTAGATCCGGTTCAGGCAGTTTTATTTCTTTCATCTCCTCCTCCAAAAAGACGACGGGATTATATAATATTAAGCAAAATAACACCAGAACTATAATTTTTCTGCCCATATCTTACCTCAATTTTAGACCTTCCCAAAGATCTTCAAACCTGTCTTAATGGTATTCGCGTGTATCTCTACGGTATCATCATAATTATACGCGTAACCGCCCGCAAGCACAACAGATATCGGTATATTATAGTTCAATGCCTGAGAAAACACAAACTCATCCCTCTTTATCAAGCCATTCATACTTATCCCCAAATTCCCGATCTGGTCATTCTCATATGGGTCCGCTCCTGCGACATACACGATCAAGTCCGGCCTGAAATCACTTATAACCCTCGGGATATTGTCCTCCATCTTTTTCAGATAGGCCCTGTCTTTGATCCTATCCGGCAAACCGATATCCATGTCACTGGCCGGCTTATAGAATGGGTAGTTGTGCTCCTGGTGTATTGAAAATGTAAAAACATCTTTGTCGTTCGCGAAAATAAAAGCTGTCCCGTTGCCTTGGTGTAAATCACAATCTATGATCAAGGCCCTTTTGATAAGGCCTTCTTCTTTTAACATCCTAACAGCTACAGCAATATCATTGAGAACGCAAAATCCCTCGCCATGGTCCGGAAAAGCGTGATGGAAACCTCCGCCTATATGTATGCCTACACTTTGTTCCAGCGCTATCCTGCAGGAAAGTATCGTTCCGCCGCAGCACAGGAATGAACCGATTACCAGGGCCTTGGAGAACGGCAGTTCCAGTATCATGATCTCCTGCTGCGAGAGACTCCCATTCAATAATTTATCGAGATAGGCCCTGTCATGCGCCAAAAGGATATCATCCTCACACGCCAGAGGCGGCTCAATGAATTCCATAACTGCCGAATACCTGCTGTCATCAAGAAGCCTTCTTTTTATCAATCGGTATTTCTGAGTGGGAAAAACATGGGCCCCGATATCCACAGCGTACTTTTCCGAATAGACGATCTTTGCTTTACCATCTCTCATTTTATGAGAAGTCCTGGTATATAAATCATTATATAAGAACGATCAATTACAGCACAGCATGACAACAACCATGCGTAATACTATTTTCGATAATTCACAATATACGATTACGTTTTTTCGCAAGATAAATCTAGGTCAGATTATCTATCATCTTCTCGACAGCCTTCGTGATCAGTTCCCAGTCTTCCTGGCTGTGCACAGCGAACTTCTGTTTTCTCTTCCACCTATCACCGCGTTTCTGCCATAAGTAAAAACATACCTGCTTTCTGCCGTAACTCTCCAGAAGTACGACAGCAGACCACCAACCGAACCTCTTGTTCACGGTAGCGTAGTCTATCACCTTCAAAGGCGCAATGATAGGAAGCTGCTCCCCTGGTTTTTTCACTCTTTCAATTACATCATCTTTCGACATCACAACCTCCTTTGCGTAATATAACACATTCACAATCACACTACGCGTCAGTCGTTAACACGTTAAATGTTATTGCGACATGTTAAATTCATAGATCATTTCCTAAGGCTGAGTTTATAGTCCGGCCCATCCCCTTCCAACACAATGTGGCCTTCACGCGCGAGCCATCCTATACTCATAAGTACGGCATCCCTGTTCTTCTCGATGTACTTAAGAACCTCACCGAGATTCGAAGCCTTATTGTGTTTATCCAGATAATGCCAAACCTCTCCAGCGATAATCCCGATTTCAGTAATCATTGTGCGTTCCCCCTCTCTTTACTAACGTATAGGTACTGGTTCACGATTCCCTTCCGTTTTGACGTGTACTATACGCTCTATACTATCCGCTAAAGGCTAATCATACTCATTAACTCATTAAACTGTCCACAACTCAATCAACCGGTCTGCGTTCCGATACCAAACTATCGCACCTCGGACATCGTGAAATCTCTTCCTGGCCCGAGTCAACATATGTGTTATCACAGATATTACAATGGCGAATATACTCGTTATCGTTTTTGTAGACTGTTTCTTTCCTACGGCACCCACCTACAGCCCAAAGCACTAAGACACTCAGCACGCTGCAAGAAAGGTATATAAAAAGAGCTGTCGATATATCTACCCTAAATAACATATTAACGCACCTTAACATCCAGGGTTATAATACCTACTTGCTGATCATCGGTATCTGAGACATACCGCGGAGCGAATTTCCATTGTTTTAAATATTTGATGCATTTCATATCTATATCCGGATACCCCGTTGATACCAACGGCTCAACCGACCTGACATTACCGTCTTTTGACAGGACAAACTTATATTTGGTCACAAATACCTCTTCCTCAAATAAACGCTTATTTGAAAATGCAGGCATAGGCGGTTTATAAAGTATAGCCCTGGTCTTAGCCGGGCCGTCTATTAACTTGCTAAGCCCCTTCTCCCCTATATGATAAAATAATCCCTTCTTACCCATGGAAAACCTCGGAGCCCTGCTTTCTCTGACCGTGTATCTTTTGGCGAATAGGGCCTTGTTCCTTCGGTCGATCTTTTGAAAAACCTCTTCAGCGGATATCTTACTTGGCCCTTCAACCGCCACATCCTGAGTATCCATCTCTATAATCGATGACGCATACAGCGTCTCAGCCTGAGGCAACGCGCCCTCCATCATCATCTCGAAAGCCGTCTTCTCAAGAATAGGGCCGAGGAAACTTACCTTGGTATAATTTTTCGGCGTTTCCGCCCTGGCAGAAGTCGATATGCCTACGGATGAAAGCCAAAAAATGTGGCATACACCTGAAACAAAAATTGAAGTCAATAAATAATTACCTCTGATTATCATCACGGCCTTTTCTGTGTCGTAGCGATATTTATCTTCTTTACGCCTTCTTGCCTGCAGAGATCCCAAATGTATACGATCCGGTCCAGAGAGGCCTTCCTATCCGCTTTGATCAAGATCGGTTTTTCGCTTTTGGAAGCGATCCTTAGCCTGGATAACAGTTCATCCCTGTCCAGTCTCCGTTCATCCACATAAACAGAATTATCTTTTTTTACGACAATATTCAAATTCTTCTCATGGATGACCTCGCTCGTAACCGCCTTTGGCAAATCGACCTTTATGCCCGGTTGAAAAATAAAACTGGATGTAAGCATAAAAAATATCAACAAAAGAAATATTACATCAATTAGAGGCGCGATATCCAGATGCCCCTTTTCTATAGTAAGCCTTCTTTTGAACCTCATGTCACCTCTCTTTTGGCCACAAGTACATTCACAAGCTCTGTCGCGCTCTTTTCCATATCAAGCACAAAACTATTTACCCTGCTAACAAGATAGTTATACGCGACATATGTGGGTATGGCTACCGATAACCCCGCTACTGTTGTTATAAGCGCTTTCCATATGCCTCCGGCAAGATCTCCGGGGCTTATAGGCATCATCGACACAGCCTGCTGTTGGATGACCTGGAACGCCTCAACCATCCCCGTAACAGTGCCTAATAGGCCGAGAAGCGGCGTGATATGAGCTATGGTCGCCAGAATTGCCAGGTTTTTTTCAAGTTTTGGTATCTCATGTATACCGGAATCTTCCATGGTCTGACGTATCTCATTGCGCGTTCTGTCATGCCTCAATATTCCCATCTTCATGGTCCTGGCTATCGGACCGGGCGTGTTACCGCACTTTTCTATAGCCTCAACGATCCTGTTATGTTTTATGAGATTAAATATCTCTTCCATAAATTTATCGGTATTTATTTTGATCCTCTGAAGATGCCACACCTTTTCAATAAACACACCGAATGCTATGGTAGAACATAGCATAATAAGCCACATAAGCGGCCCGCCTTTAACAACAAAATCCCACATACATTTCTCCTCCCTTGATGCTCCACGCATCCACACCCACGGAATTAATATTATGTTCTAAGCCGGTCAAAGCTGCTTAGATCCTAACCATTTAAGCCTTTCCTTGGCAAACTCAGATTCCTTAACATTTCTTTCGGATAATTTTTGGTATACTTTGATAGCCTCTTCCCACTTCTCCTGTGATTCAAGGACCTTGCCGCATTTTAACTCCGCCCTCGCGGACCAGAATATACTCTTTGGATATAGATATGAAACCTTCAAATATTCCGCGCTTGCCTTATCAGGGTCCCCCATTAATTCAAAGCATTCGGCGATATCATATTGTATCTGCGCGTTTATATCATTTTCGTCAGCCGTTAAGGCCTTTCCAAAATAGTCTATAGCGTCCTCATATGAGCCGTTATCCTTTTTTATAGCCCCTATCTTGTTATAGGCAAGCCTCGCGTGCGAAGTACGCGGATATTTCCTTATAACCTGTCTGAAGACCTCGATCGCCTTTTCAGGATCTCCCGACTCCGCAAGGATATCTCCCACTTTCATCCTTCCTTCTTTGCTCCAATCGCTCTCACTGTAATTTGCCGATAATATCCTGAATTCCTCAATAGCCTCTTTCATTTTTCCTTGAGAGTAAAGTGACCACCCCAACCAGTAAAACGCGTCATCGACAATATCGCTTTCGCTATAATTATTAATCACGCTCCTGAACTTTTCTTCCGCCGCTTTGTAGTTACCCTTATTAAAATAGTATTCGCCGAACCAGAATTCTATGCCCGGGGCAAGATTCGAATCAGGGGATGTCTCTATGATCAGATCAAATTCCCTCAAGGCATCTTTTTCCCTGTGCATCCTGAAATGTGACCATCCCAGCAGATAGCGGGCCATATTGACCGTTTCCCGGTCTTTTTCGGATTTGATTATTTTATTGAACACATTGGCGGCCTCATTATATCTTTTCGCGTTGTACAGAGAATTGCCGAATTGGATATAAGCGTTACTGACTAACTTGCTGGCGCGGAATTTATCAACTATGCTCTTGAACTCATCAGCGGCGGATTCAAAATCGCCTTTTCTCTGGTAGACAAAGCCCAGTTTATAATGGGCCTTATCCAATAGCTTTGATTCCGGAAAGTTCACTATCAGGGCCTGGAACGCGAGTATCGAGGCATCGAGTTTGTTCTGGTTTGATAGCGTAGCCGCGACCTCATATTGGGCGTAATCCGCCCATACACTATTATCATATTCCTTGAGTATCGTGTCATACGCCCGAATAGCCTCGTCAAATCTGCCGAGTCGCTTATACGCCTCACCAATTCTGCATAATGAGCCGACTATCATTTCCTCATCCCTAGATACCTTTAAGACCATTTCAAAATCAAGAATAGCCTTTTCGTCCATACCCAGTCCAACATAGCTCCAACCGCGATTGTAATAAAATTTATCCAATAGATCAGTGTTAGGAAAGTCCATCAATGCCTGGTCATAAGCCTTTATAACATCATCATAACGTTTCTGTTTGTATAATAACTCACCCATCCAGTAATAGGCATCATCAGCCCAGGCGCTATCCCTGAAATCAGCTATCACCTGTTCATAAAACACCAAGGCCTCATCATATTCATTGATCTCGGATAAGGCCTTTGAAGATCCGAATAAACAACTTGCGATAAGCTCACGGTCAACGGTCTGCTCTTTAGCATAGCTGAAATATTCATGGGCCTTTTTATATTCCCCTAACTCGAGGTATGCCCTTCCAAGTTTATACGTAGACATAGCCTTGTCCTTACTTAGTATCTGGTTGCTCACGATCTCTTTGTAAGCGCGAATCGCCTCAGCATATTCACCTAGCTCAAAACTACATTCCGCGATAAGAAAATACGCGTCCTGTCTATTTTGACTGAGAGAATGTTCTTTAATGAACATTTTAAGGGTTTCCCTGGCCTCTTTATATTTACCTATCCTGAACAGGCACTCGCCTTTATCATATTTTGCCTTGATAGAAAGGTCGCTCAACTGGAAATCATTGATAACTTTATCGAACATCTCTAAAGCCATATTATGCTCATTAATATGAAAATATGCCCAGGCAATTGAATAATAACAGTAAGGCATATATCTGGAAGCAGGATAGTCATCGATTATGCTCTGGTACATGCCTATAGCGCTCTCATAGTCTTTTGACCTAAAATAGACCTCCCCCTGCCAATAGAGCGCCTCATCCAAAAATTCTATAGCCTTGGGATCTTCACCGATGACCTTAAACTGATAAAGCGCCCGGTTAAACTTTTCCTGGTGGTAAAGGGCCTGTCCCAAAAGTAAATGCGCCTTATAGTTATAGGTGCTCTCCGGGTACGCCTCGATGAAACCGTATAACTTACTCTCCGCAAGATCATAAAAGCCATCGGAGAATGCTTTTTGGGCAAAAATGAAGTCACGGTCCTCGGCCTGGCTCATGCATAATCCCTGGCAGGCAAAAAAGCATATAATAAGGTATTGTATTAAAATATTGAGGAATATCTTAACCATTATAGCATATTATAGTACCACTTATGCTATATATAGGCAAGGAAAATATACTAATGTTGAAGCATGCGGGATAGGAATTTACCGGTATAGGACTTTTTTGATCGGATGACCTCTTCAGGTGAACCTTTGGCCACAATAGTTCCGCCCTCATCCCCTCCTTCTGGGCCCAAATCTATTAAATAATCGGATTGCTTTATAACATCGAGATTGTGTTCTATGACAAGGACTGTATTGCCGTTATTCACTAATTCTGTCAATACATTTATGAGCTTATCAACATCGGCAAAGTGAAGGCCTGTCGTAGGTTCATCCAGTATATATAATGTCTTACCTGTGGCGCGTTTTGACAGTTCCGTAGACAACTTAACCCTCTGCGCCTCTCCTCCGGATAATGTGGTCGCGGGCTGTCCCAACCTGATATAGCTTAACCCAACGTCATTCAGGGTCTTAAGCTTTTGCCTTACGCTCGGAATATTTTCGAATAATTCCAATCCCTCCTCAACGCTCATTTCCAGGACCTGTGATATATTCTTGCCTTTGTAGGTCACCGCTAATGTCTGCTCATTGAATCTCTTCCCTTTACATACCTCACAGGGCACGTATACGTCGGGTAAAAAGTGCATCTCTATCTTCTTTATGCCGTCGCCCGTACAACTTTCGCATCGGCCGCCCTTTACATTAAAGCTGAATCTTCCCGGTTTATAACCTCTCATCTTAGATTCCGGCAATTTTGAGAACAGATCGCGTATCGGCGCGAATAACCCGGTATAAGTAGCGGGATTACTCCTGGGGGTCCTGCCTATCGGAGACTGATCGATCACAATAACTTTATCGATATTGTTTATACCCTCTATAGACTTATGCTTACCCGGTTTTTCTTTTGACCTGTAGAGCTTCTTTGCAAGGGCCCGGTATATTATCTCATCTACCAGGGTGCTTTTGCCTGATCCCGATACACCGGTAACACAGACAAATGTCCCTAAAGGGATCTCAACATCAATATTCTTTAAATTATGTTCGCGCGCGCCCGAGATCTTTATTCTTTTCTTTTCCCGATAATTCCTTCTTATTACCGGCACCGGTATCTTCAATTCGCCTTTGAGATATTTGCCTGTCAGCGATTCGGGCGTTTTTAAGATAGCGTCCAGCTTGCCTTGGGCGATTATTTTACCCCCATGTTCTCCCGCCCCCGGCCCCAGGTCTATTATATGGTCAGCCTTTCTTATTGTAGCCTCGTCATGCTCAACAACAACAAGTGTGTTGCCAAGATCCCTCAACGCCTCTAAAGTACCCAACAATTTGTTGTTATCCTTCTGGTGGAGGCCTATACTGGGCTCATCTAATATGTACAATACTCCCACGAGGCCCGCGCCTATTTGCGTAGCCAACCTGATGCGCTGGGCCTCTCCCCCCGAAAGCGTGCTGGATCTGCGGTCAAGTGTGAGGTAATCCAACCCGACATTGCTCATGAAATTCAGCCGTGATTTTATCTCCTTAAGGACCTGTTCGGCGATCTTCTTTTCACTCTCATTCAGTTTAAGTGATTTGAAATATGCCCCGGCCTCTTTGACAGACATTGTGGTTACATCAAAGATGTTTTTTCCGTTTATTTTTACCGCTAAACTTTCGGGCCTTAACCTCTTACCGTTGCAATCCGGGCAGGGCAGGACAGACATATATTTGTTGATCTCTGTCTTAACAAATTCACTTTCGGTTTCTTTGAAGCGCCTTTCAAGGTTCGGTATCACCCCTTCAAAATAACCCCATCCCCGGCCTTCGCCGTATAAAATCATATTCCTTACATTCTTCGGCAATTCCTTGAATGGTGTATGCACATCAAACCCCTGATGTCTGGCAAATGAACGCAGCCTACGCCGGTAGTACAGGACGATGCCTTTTCCTCCCCTTCTCCACGGTTCTATCGACGTTATAAGAGGCCGTTTCTTATCCGGCACGACCAGATCCGGATCGATTTCCATTTTATTCCCGAGGCCGTCACAGGATGGGCACGCCCCATAAGGGCTGTTGAAAGAAAATGCCCGCGGAGCTAATTCCTCAAAGTTCAGGCCGCATGACAAACACGCGTTCTTTTCACTGAAGAAATGGTCCTTTTCTCCCTTATCAGTTATAACCGTCGCGGTCACGGTCCCCTTTCCGGTCTGCAAAGCCGTCTCGATGGAATCTGTTAAACGTTTTTTTACGGAATTTGTCAGCTTGATCCTATCCACGATAACCTCAATAGTGTGTTTCTTATACTTATGCAGTTTAACTGTATCGTCTTCAAGGTTAACTGTTTTTCCGTCTACTCGTGCCCGTATAAACCCCTCTTTTCTAAGTTGATTAAAAAGCTCTAGATACTCACCTTTTCTTCCTCTGATAACCGGAGCGAGTATCATGATATTATTGTCCGCTCCCAATTCCATAATAGCCTCGCTGATCTCTTGTGAGCTTTGGCGTGTTATCTTTTTGCCGCATTTCGGGCAATGAGGTATGCCTATCCGAGCGAATAAAAGCCTAAGGTAATCATATATCTCGGTTTGCGTGCCAACGGTAGAACGCGGATTTGTACCGGCCTTTCTTTGTTCAATACTTATCGCGGGGGATAATCCTTCTATATACTCTACATTCGGCTTCTGAAGCTGATCAAGAAACTGCCTCGCGTAGCTCGAAAGGCTCTCAACATATCTCCTCTGGCCTTCGGCGTATATAGTATCAAACGCTAGTGAAGATTTGCCTGATCCTGAGAGACCTGTAACAACGCAGAGCGTGTTTCGCGGTATCTCAACATCGATATTCTTGAGATTATGCTCCTTCGCGCCCTTAATATAAATATGATTCTTCTCCATAAAGTATCGCATATTCTACCATATACCCCAGGCATACGCAAGTCTGAGTGAGTTACGTATGTCTTGACCAGGTCGATTGACCTGGTCGATTGACCTGGTCGATTGACCTGGTCAAGACATTGGTTTTCTGTGATGTTAACGAAATAAATAGATACATTTCTTTTACATTCTTGTTACATTGCTGTGACACATTCTTGACCGGTTTGTGGTATACTCCCGTTAATTGTTAATGTAAAACCATGAAAAATATAATGGGGGCACAAAAAATGAAGAAGATAATATCGCTTATATTAACGGTTTGTTTTTTACTGAACAGTACGGTGTATGGTATTGATCATGATACCTATACATTGGCTTCGGGATCCATATTTTCCGGGCTTGTTGATGATGAGACGAAGGATATCGCCAGGATAAGAATGGTGATGATACCTGATATCATGCTAATGATCAACTCTGGTAATTTCGAACCTAAACATACAGCTTCAAAGGACTCTGTGTTTCGTCCCGCGATTTACTACGATACGCGTTCACCTATTGGAGATTCGGATAAATGGTTCACGGTCAAATGCCGCGTTAAGGATACCGAAGATTCAGATGACCTTAGAACATACATGATCGCGTATTGCGCTGAGAAGATCGATGGGGATTATGTAATAGAGGTATATACAGAAGAAGAATTCGCGAAAGCGAAAGAACAATTCCCGGCAAACATAGACACGCTCAAAGAACTGCCAATAAGGCCTGATAAGGAAAGTGCAATTATAGATGATTATATATACCATGAAAGGACCATTGATCGATTCATTAGGAATCAAATCGAACAAGGGCATTTCGCGGAGCTAAGATCCGAAAGTGGTAGAAGGCGTGATGCTATTAGCGCCTACGGAAATCAACATGGAATGATCGAACCTACGCAATTTGTCCGGCCATACTTGTGGGCCGAGGTTGAACGTCACTTAGATAAATACCTTTCCCTCTTCGGGCTAAGCACAAAAAGTGCTTTTGGTGACAAAAATATTGTATTCATTAAATGCCGTCCTCAAGATGAATTGCCCATGTTCAATATCAAGGGGCAACCTGTAAGAGTAAGAAGCCATACAAGTCAAAACGCAATTTATTTTTTCCTGGATAGCAAGAGTTTCGATTCGCTTGTAGATAAAAAAAGGACCCCAGCCGTTCAAGACGAGGATTATGAAGCACTTTCACATATTCTACATCATGCCATACATGAAACCGGAGCAGTATACAGACGTAAATGGGAAGTATCCAATGGAAGAACGGTCAATGATTTCGATCGGGCATATGCACGGCTGCAGGATAAATGCGATGCCCCCGGGATGAGGAATGTATATGCCTATATTGACGCGCATTCTTCAACTCTGCAGGGTGAAATAACAGACGAATACCCCAAATTAGCCGGACTTACCTCTGATGACCGCCTTAGCCTGGATACGCGCCTGGATAACCGCGATTACGCTATGGGTGATGATGAAGATGCGCTGGCCCTTATGATGATTCAAAAAAGAAATCGCATGGCTTTATTTCAAACAGCAGATAAATTTCCATCTATTATAAATTTCCTAAGAAAAGAGATAGAAAAATATTTGAGATATGCTGTAATACACTTTCTAACTACGGGAGAGAACCTATCAGGCATTCAAGATTTAGATGATGAATTATATTTTAGAGAAACGCTAATAACTGACCGAGCAAGTGGAGTATTACCATCGTTTCCACAGCCAGAACCAGCTACCCCGAGATCAACGTCAAGTGAGAATGAACAAAAAGGAAAAACTGCAGTTAAAAGGCTTGTATATGATGTATGTTTTAGGGCATACAATGCAAACCTGCCCGGTATAATGGAAATACTTGATATTACTCGCTATCGTAATAGTGGAACACCCAGCGGTGTTACAGATGGATATCTTTCAAGATTGATGAAAGATTTGTTTGGATCTGAGCTAGATGAATTTTTCTCGTTTGGTAGAATAAATAGGTATGAAGAAACAAAAATGCGGGATGATGAGGCTGGATACTGGCAAACGGTTGAGGATGATATTAAGGATTTTATAGAGGCTGATAGGGCGCTCGAGTTGACGCCACGCCTTGCCAAAAATGCTCAACTCGAAGAAGAAGGCGAAGCATTAGAATTTTCATGTACTGTAAAAAGTGTCCGGTCAGATAGGGAAGTTGACGAAGACTTGGCCGATCAATCCGGAATATTCGAAAGAATTGAGCAAGCCTACAGAAGACTGGCTGAATGGTCCGGAACTGACACTGATAACGAGCTGACAGCCAAACAACTCTTTGAAAAAAGATTTCATGGTGAGCTCCAAGAGTGGACATTAAATATCCATGAAAGATTATCCGGCAGGAAATCTACTGATGAGACTTTATTTACAGGTGACGCTGACGAGGATCGCGTCGCGATTGATATTGTTAATAAGGTTATCGAATGGCTAAAGATGGCTCAGAACGCGAAAATATTCCTAATAAGAAACGAGTTGTATGTATCCCCGCGCACACAGGAATTATTTCATGTAAGAAGGGGTATTAGACAAGATGACTTCGGCGTATGGATGGGTGAAAGAATTTTTGAAATCGGAGGAAAACTGGATGATGAACCGTTAGATTCAGAAAGATTCGCCCTGCTCCTATACGAAGAGGCAAAGCATTTGTTCCAGCCCGGCAAACATGACGAAATAAAGAGTGCCGAGGATCTGGATTACATCGTAGAACACGGATCACAGGAAGAATTTGAAGATATCAAGATGCAGGCGAATGAACTATGGAGGGAAGAGTTAGTAGAACTTCCATGGAAAAAAGGTCAGGGATTCTCGGGATCATTTACGGTTACGGTAGGAAACAGTGAAGTTATGGGAAGCTTTTTTACACGTCTGAGGCGTGTTTTAAAAAGTCCCGCAATCATAAATTTACAAGGATATCCCGGATCCGGCAAGACAAAGGCAATAGACGATATTGCGGAGGTAATAGGAGAATATGGGATCGCCAGAAGCAAAGCGGTTGTCATCAATTGTCAAGACGCCCAATGGAAAACAAAAGATCCGGAGGACCTTTTATTCGGCTATATGTCAGGAGGCACATATGTAAAGGGGTACTTATCTCAGTTCACTGATGATGATAAAAGAGGCCTATTAGTCATAGATAAGCCGCATGACATGCCTGAAGGACTTAAAGATGCGTTAGTGCGCGTATTTGAAAGAGACCAGGACTTGTGTCTGCATGATGCGGAAAGGACACCACTATGTTTAAAAAATATCTCTACTGTGCTTCTCTCTGATCCCGATACTGAAGGCAAACAACTTCAAAGTAGTATTGGGGAATTAAGTGACTATATAGATGAAACCATAGAAATGCCGTCTATGCTAGAAAGAGGTGAAGATATCGCGTTACTTGCCGAATATTTTAACTACACCTTATCTGAAGAAAAAGGCATGCCCTTCTCCCCCATGAGTTATCCTGTTATGAAAGGATTGTTAGATTACTATAAAGGGAGCATGGAAACAAGGCTCGGGATAGCGGGAAAAGAAATAAAGGGATTACGTTTCCTGATCAACAAGATCGTTATAGCGCGTCGGGAGTTATTAGAGGCATATAACAATGGTACGTTATATTCAGATAGTGATGGTTATACTGACACTGTAAAAGCGCTATTCTCACCATATCTTATTACACAGGCAGAAATCGTACGTGTTTTCGATACATTGGACAATACCAGAGATGCTGAGCTAGAAACTGACATTGATAAGATAATAGCCAAAACTAGAAATATTATAAGGGATGAAGCCGCCCTAATGCACAGGCCATATCTTGATATTTTCGCGCCTCGGAAAGCAGACGGCCAGATTCACGAAAAAGGCTTTTTCTTCAGCGCCGAACCCGTGGAACAGCCGGGCATGGGGCGGAATGGAAATCATAGGCCCCATAAAGACGATACCCCTCCTCCAACCAACCCTATAGAAAGAGCTAATGTGCAAACTCGTGATACTCATGATATTTCCGCGCTTATAAGAAATATAATTAACGCTTCTTCACAAATGGAATTGGCAGATATGCTTGAGGCGGCCGCCGATAAATCAGCGTCAGGCTCCGTAGCCAAAATAACAGAATACCTGAAGAAGATACCTGATGTAGAAACTAACAGCTATATAAGAGCGCTTTTACAGGCCTGCATATCATTAATAAATCTCGCTGCGGACCGGAATGACAAAAAAGGGCATGTTAAAGCACTTCAAATTTTTAGGAAGAATGCCAGAAACCGAGTATCCAATATGATAGCCGCGTTAAACGGAGATTCGGATCCTATCATGACAATAGAATTCGCCTGCCAAGGTGAGGCAATTCTAATGGATGAAAGATTCGAAGGTGCAAGGGGTCAACTTTTACTTGCCGCAGAACTGCAAATTATGGAACTTAAAGAGGAAACTGTCAGAGAAGATTATCTTAATTTGTTCGAGAGGTACTTGCTAGAACATTCCTTAGAAGAATTGACATGCCTATGTGACAGTTTGGAATATATATTAACTGTGGGAGAGCATACGCAGATTTCAGGGCCTATGGATGAAAAATCAGTCGGCGCTATCCTATTAAGAAAGGCCAAACTTGTGAAGCAAGCCAGAGAACTCGGCCCGCGTATCATACTGCCGGCTCAAGGCTACACATTATTCACATCCAATGATATATACAAAAGCACTGATTACGATACTGACATAAATAAATATGAAAACCGGTTTAACATAATAAGAACACCAAAAGATAATGCTCAAGGCATTGTCGATGATATATTGAGGAATATAGAACAACAAGGTTTAGATCCAAATAATGTTATAGTCCAGTTAAACAGGCACTTCTTGCGTTCAAAACAAGCCGATCAGCATATAGCCAGACTTGAAAAAGAGGCAAAAGGCGTAAAGGTTATCGTGGTTGATACTGACAGGTTTAAATATTTGACAAGAAAACCCAAGGAAAGGGCCAGACACCGTAATGATATTTACGCGATGATGCTTCTTGCTAGACACGCTAATGAAGACACTCTTGGATCTATCCCAGGATTGGTCAGCCTGCTCAACTTCTATATCACCAGACACTTGAAGGTCAGTGCTAAAGAAACCAGGGATACCGAAGTCCAAGCTTATATTAAGGCCATAGCAACGGGCAGTATCAAAGATTTAGTCGGCAAGATACTATCGGCTGTTCCGATTATGCCTGAACCGGCGCCAAATTTCAGTATCGTCAGTGAGGCGTTGACTAAGGCGTAAATTCGATTTTAATATTAGCGGCCAGGCCGCTCTTCGCGCGACCTGGTCGTTTTTTTTAAGCGAGTAATTCGTCGATTACGTTCGGTGGATTGTCGATCATCTTCTGAACGGTATCCAGCAGTTTCTCGATACTCACGGGCTTGGCTAACACGGGATAACCGCTTGCTACACCCTCATGCTTACGTTCTTCCTCTTCTGTAATAATCGCGGTCAATAGTAAGACAGGGATGTGTTTCGTATCAGCCGATTTTCGCAGCTGCTCACAGACCTCGTCACCGCCCATGTCAGGCATTATTATGTCGAGCAGTATAAGGTCAGGATGGTATTCCCGGGCAAGATCAAAGGCATTGCTTCCTTTGCTTTCTATGACAGCCTCGTATTTGCCTGTAGCCTCAAGATTTTCCTTCGTAAGCTCGGCAAAACCGACCTCGTCATCCACGATCAGTATTCTTTTCTTCGCCATAAAACGCGCCTTCTTGTAATATCAAGGGTAATTATACAACCAATGACAAAGATGCTCAAGGATTATCTTTTATGCCTCCTAGCGTCCGGGACAGCTCAACCGGCTCACGAACACCTGTGTCCCGGATGCTTCAAACAGCCTGCTTTACCTTCACAGGTCCGGGACACTTCAACTGTCACACGAACACCCGTGTCCCGGACCTTTGTCATCCGAACACCTGTGCCCCGGACGCTTCAAACAGCCTGCTTTACCTTCACAGGTCCGGGACCCTCAACTGACTTCCGAACACCAGGGACCCGGACCTTTGTCATCCGAACACCTGTGTCCCGGACGCTTCAAACAGCCTGCTTTACCTTCACAGGTCCGGGACACTTCAACTGTCACACGAACACCCGTGTCCCGGACCTTTGGCTCAC
>Ga0272441_10001629_pt1 | contig 47452 bp, 45 predicted proteins | sample SSMProp6N_FD_193582 | JGI IMG/M metagenome (GOLD analysis project Ga0272441, IMG submission 193582) | Marine sediment archaeal communities from Little Sippewissett salt marsh, Falmouth, MA, United States - SSM-Prop-6N | ecosystem: Environmental > Aquatic > Marine > Wetlands > Sediment ... | reverse complement strand
TGCTTTTTGCGAAGCGCCTTTTCGGGAGCTTTTTTGATTTGTCAAGTAAAAAATGACCTAATCCGCTATTTTTTCTCCACTTTATTTCTTATTCTATATGCAATTTCTTAACCGGACATTGCTGATTCGAACTAGGACTGGATATCCACGAGGCCCCTGATTCCGTGACCCTATACAATAATATCATATTTTCAACCAGCAGCTCCGACCCCTGGTACAGCACTAATTATTCCGGCTTAATCATATCGGATTACAACTGCTGGTATGGCAATTCAAGCCAGGGCAAACCCGAATGGGACGGCACACACTCTATAATATCCGACCCGTTGTTTATTGATATTGAAGACGGCAACTTTTCCATTGGCGCATCATCCCCGTGTATAGATGCAGGGACTCCAGGTGCATCTCAGGTGGTCGCTATCGGATTTGACGGGATAACAAGACCCCGAGGCTCGGGTTATGACATTGGCGCGTATGAGTATGCATCGGATACATCTTCACTATACCCTACCATAGCACACGACGTTACTTCCAACATCAGCATCTCTTACACACAGGGTACGAATCCAGCCGCACAGTCTTTACATATATGGAATTCGGGCCCGGGTACGCTCAATTATACCCTTACCTGTGATGCGGACTGGATATTACTCTCCCCCTCGGAAGGATCGTCCTCTGGCGAACATGACACGATTACAATAGCACCTTCGACTGCCGGCCTTGTCGTAGGCGATTACCAGGCCGTTATCACTATAACATCAACAGACGAGGATGTATCAAACAGCCCTCAAACTATTAATGCCCTGGTATCGGTTGCAATAGAAGGTGATGATGATGGAGGAAATTGCTTTATCCGCACCTCAGGCAGATAGAGGGTTTCTTCATCAGAACCCGGCAATCAACGCAATCCATATCTGCCGCCGTCCATCTCAACAATGATACCCGCCCTTACAAGTGTTACCAGCAGCTTTGAAACCCTGCGATGCGAGAGGTTATGCCTTTTTGCCAGATGGGTAGCGGTCATTGCGCCGGACTTTCTGATCGTTTCGAGCAGTGATTCGTGTTCGACCTCGAACCTTATGGCCTTTCTTAAGGCATCTTCGTCCCTCAATCTGCCCTCGTCCGTCTTTGATACGGGATATATGGATGAACCCACCCTTATGTAGACAGATTCCCGTCCATTATCGGATATCACCTTCAAGGGCTTATTGTCAGATCTTTTAACATGACATATAACTACATCCCTGCCCTCGATCTTCAGACAGGACATAGAGGTTGCGGGTTCGGGCCGAATTATGGCTACGGCGTCTTTAATGTCCGAATTTGTCTGTTCTATGGAATCCACCCCTACCACCTTCGATGAGTCATCGACACCGACAATGATGTATCCACCCCTTGTATTTGCGAATGCAACGATAAGCCTTGCGAGTTTTATCCTCGAAGGCGGCCTCAGCTTAAAATCAACCTTGGTGCCTTCACCATTATCTATGATTGAGATAAGCCCTGCTCTGTTCACATCACTTACATCACTTATGATAAGGTTCGTTATTGATTATGGTAAATCCCCTGTATACCTGTTCAAAGAGCATAGCACGTATCAGCTGATGATTAAAGGTCATCTTTGATAATGAAACCGTCTTGTCGGCATGGGTGACGATTTCTTCCGGAAGCCCTGTCGGCCCTCCGGTATAGAAAAACAGATGTTTTATCCCTTGCATCAAATACTGATTGATAAACCCGGCAAAAGCCTTTGAATCCATGTATTCGCCCTCGGGCGACAATATGACATGGATTCCGGAACGCTGCTGAAGCCTGAGGCTTTTCGCCTCGATGATATCCACGCTCTTATATCTCGATATCCTCTTCTTGTAATCGTCTACAATATCCCTGACAGGCCCCTTGTTGGTCTTTCCCGAAAAGCAGAAGACAAGCCTCAACCCTTAAGCCTCTTAGCGTCCAGCCACATGCCCTCCATATCATAATATTTTCTCAAATCATCCTGAAATATATGGATGACGACATCCACATAATCCAGCAGGACCCACCTGCCTTTTTCAATACCTTCGGATCCGAAGGGCTTACCGAAGGTCTCTATGACATACTCGGCCATGGCACTTATCTGTCTGTCCGACATGCCGGTGCATATGAGTATATAATCCGTGAATGAACATACACCTTTAACATCCAGGGCAACAACATCCTTTGCCTTTTTATCCCCCAGGGCTTCTACCAAATTTTCCCATGTAAGTTCCATCTCTATGCGTACATCCTTTCAGCCGTTATATATTTTTCAACCTCGTCTGTTACGAGATATCTTATGGATTTACCATCCTTGCACATCTTTCTTATCATTGAGGACGATATATCAAGGGGCGTAACACTCGTGAATATTATCGAGTTGCCTTTTTCATTGATATAACCTTCTTTTGTCTCATAAAACCGAGACGCTGCCTCCCCGAGTATATCTTCGAGCCCGGGCCTGAAAGCGCCCGGCCTGGTCATGACAATGAAATGGGCCATGTCAAAGAGTCTGTAGGACTCGAACCAATCCGCGATTTCATTGAATGCATCCTGGCCGATAATAAAAAAAGGGGTGGTTTTATATCTTTGTTGTATATGCTCTATGGTCCTTATAGAGTATGAGTTGCCCCCTTTTTCCACCTCGAACGCAGATACGTCAAAGTTTGGGTTTGATCTTATCGACATGCTCACTATATGCAGCCTGTCTTGACCCTCGATATTATCCTCCAGGTCTTTATGAGGGGGTATATATGAGGGTACAAATATGATCCTCGTTAGATCAAACGCCTGCCTGACCTCTTCGGCCACGCGCAGATGTCCTATATGAATCGGATTGAATGTGCCCCCGAACAAGCCCAGTCTCATTGTCTTATCTGGCCGTCCCCGAAACAGATAAACTTCTCGATGGTCAGGTCTTCTATCCCCATCGGTCCGTATGCATGTATCTTGGAGGTGCTGATCCCCACCTCTGCCCCGAGGCCGAATTCACCGCCGTCGGAAAACCGCGTGCTTGCATTTACGAGTACGGTCGAAGAATCTACCTGCCTGAGAAATTCCATGGCACGCGTATAATTTTCAGTAATTATGGCCTCGGTATGGTCTGATCCGTATTTTTCTATATGGTCGATCGCCTCGTCCATGTCTTCTACGACCTTTACGGCAAGGATCAGATCCAGGAATTCTTCATACCAGTCTTGTTCGGCAGCAGGTGTTATATCAGGGACTATCTCTCTCGTCTTATCACATCCCCTGATCTCAACCGAGCTCTTTTTGAACATATCTATCACCTCGGGCAGGAAGCTTCCGGCGATCTTGGAGTCTACGAGAAGGGTCTCCATTGCATTGCAGACACCCGGCCTGTGCACCTTGGAGTTCAGGCATATCCTGTATGCCTTGTCGAAGTCCGCATCCTGGTCCACAAAGACATGGCATACCCCTTTATAATGCTTCAATACAGGTATCTTTGAATTTTGAACCACGGTACGGATAAGGCCCTCACCACCCCTTGGGATAATAAGGTCTATGTATTCCTCCAGAGACAGCATATCCATCACCGCCTGTCTGTCAGTCACCGGTATGAAACCTATGACATCAGGGTCTATTCCTGAATCCGAAAGAGATCTCTTAAGCATACCGATTATCGCCATGTTCGAATGAAATGCCTCGGATCCACCTCTCAAGATCACTGCGTTGCCTGATTTAAGGCAAAGCCCTGCAGCGTCCGAGGTGACATTCGGCCTGGATTCATATATCATCCCGATAACACCTATGGGTATCTTCATCCTGCCTACCATAAGGCCGTTCGGCCTTTTTATCATCCCGGTGATCTTGCCTACAGGGTCGGGCAGGTCGGCGATCTCTTCGAGTGCAGCCGCCATTGATTCTATAACCTTATCGGTTAGCCTGAGCCTGTCTATCATGGCCGTATTCAGGCTGTTCTTTACGGCATTTTTTATGTCTTTATCGTTTTCTTCCTGCAAAAAAGCCGTATTATTTCGCAAGGCCGTGGCCATGGCCTTTAATGCCTTTGCCTTTTCAGGACTTAACAGCCCTATCAATGAACGTGAGGCCTTTTTCGACCTTTGAGCGATCTCCTTAACCGACGAGTTATCCACTTATGCGCCCTCCTTTTTCAATATCATATTATTTCTGTGAACGACCTCTTCATCGCATTCATAGGCCAATATAGAGGAGATCTCCTTACCTTTTGCCCCTCTGACCTTGAGGATCTCACCCGAGGTAAAATTTGTGAGTCCGATGGCAATGAGTTTACCATTCTGTCCGGTAATCTCAACAGGGTCTCCTGCCTTGAAGTTCCCTTCAACATCTACGACACCGCACGGCAAAAGGCTCTTACCCTTGTTTATAAGCATCTCTGCTGCGCCCTTATCAACGACCACCTTACCCTTCGGCCTTGAAACATAGCTCAGCCAGTGGCTTTTCTGCGTAAGCCTTCCCTTTGACCTGGGACTCACATATGTCCCTATGGCCTCACCTGCCAATATGGAACTTACCGCCTGAGGTGTGTATGCCGAGGCAATAACAGTCGGAATCCCGAGCATCGATGCATGGTATGCGGCCTGAAGTTTTGAGCGTATTCCCCCTCTTCCCATCTGATTGGCGTCATCGCTGTAGGCCTTCAGATCCTTGAGCTTCAATTCTCTGATCTCACTCATAAGTTCGGCATCGGAATTCACCCTGGGGTCTTCTGAGTATACCCCTTCAATATCCGTGAGTATTATAAGGACCTGGGCTTCAACCAAAGGGGTGATCATGGATGAAAGCATGTCGTTGTCCGTAAACCGTATCTCGTCAACAGATACAGTGTCATTCTCATTGATTATGGGTATGGCCCCCAAATCAAAAAGCGCTGTCAATGTATTGCGTATATTAAGGTATCTTCGCCTGCTGTCGATGTCGTCACGGGTGATAAGAATCTGGGCCGTTGTATGGCCATAGCGCCTGAATGCATCCGTATAGGCCCTTATAAGGCTCCCCTGACCGATAGCCGCAAGTGCCTGATCTTTAGACAATGGGGACTTCATATCGCCCACCTTCATGATGGCCCTGCCTTCTGCAATGGCCCCTGATGAGACAATGGCAAGTTCCCTGCCCTGATCCTTAAGCTGTGCAAGATCATCGCACAACCGCTCAACAACGCGGTTATTTAGCCCATGGCCGGTATTCAAGACCCGTGATCCGATCTTTATCAGGATACGCTTAGATTTCTTGAGAGCTTTCCTCGAATCTTCCTTCATTAATCACCCTTACCAGTTCATCCAGGGCAGTTTCTATGCCTTGGCCGGTCAATGCCGATATTGGTAGGCAAAGATACCCCTTGTCCTTAATAAAGGCAACAGCTTCTTTTGACCTTTGAGAAGCATCGTAAAGGTCGCACTTGTTTAACAGTACTATCTGTTTTCGTTTCAATAGACCTTCGGAATATGATCCCAATTCGTTTCTGAGTATATCTAGTTCCTCTATGGGATCTCTTAAATTCTCCGAGATCATGTCGATAACAAAGACTATGATCTTGGTCCTTTCTATATGGCGCAGAAATTTGATACCGAGGCCCGTACCCGTGTGCGCCCCTTCGATTATCCCGGGTATGTCGGCCACTACGAAGTCTGTTTCTTTCCATCTCACCATGCCCAGGTTTGGTGTAAGCGTTGTGAACGGGTAGTTTGCCACCTTTGGTCGTGCATTAGATATTTTCGATATCAGGGTGGATTTACCTGCGTTTGGGAACCCGACAAGACCTACGTCTGCAAGCAGTTTAAGTTCAAGGAAGTATGTTCTTTCCTGACCCGGCGATCCTTTTTCACAGTACCTCGGTGCCTGTAAGGTAGATGTTGCGAAACGCGCATTGCCCTTTCCACCGGAACCGCCTCTGCCTATAATGATTGACTGATCCACCTTGACCAGATCGGCTATTATCCGGCCTGTTTCCAGATCCCTGACAACCGTTCCTACGGGCACCTTTATAATACGGTCCTTGCCGGACCTACCGGTACGATTCTTGCCCTTGCCGTGCTGACCTCTTTCCGACTTGTAATGGGGATGATATCGTTGATCCAACAGGGTGTGAACATGCGGACTTGATCGAAGGACTATGTCTCCGCCCTTACCGCCGTCGCCCCCATCCGGACCACCCCTGGGGACGAACTTTTCACGTCTGAACGAGCAACATCCGTCACCTCCGTTGCCCGCCTTTATATATATCTTGGACTCATCGATAAAGTCCATATTCTATGCTGCGCTCGATATTACCTTCACCCTCTTTTTATTATTGAAAAGGGTCTCGAATTTAACCACCCCGTCTTTAAGGGCAAAAAGGGTATAATCCCTCCCACAACCGACATTGTCTCCTGGATGTATCCTTGTCCCTCTCTGTCGGACAATTATGCTGCCGGCCTTTACCTGCTGGCCGTCAAACCTTTTCACCCCGAGTCTCTTACCTGCCGTGTCTCTACCGTTTCTCGATGTCCCGCCTGACTTTTTATGTGCCATGACTTAGGCCTCCCTGCCGGTTTCTATCTTTGTTATGCAAACTTCTGTAAGGTTCTGCCTATGTCCTTGTTTCCTTGAGTATCTCTTCCTTCTTTTCATCTTGAAGACGATTATCTTGTTTGCCTTCATCTGTCTTACCACTTTAGCACTTACCTTCACCCCGCTAACAAGCGGATTGCCAAGAATATATTCATCTCCACCAAGGAACAAGACATCGTCAAATGTTATAGCCTCACCTTTTTCGCCCATGATCTTCTCGACTTGAATGGTATCACCCTCTTCGACTTTATACTGTTTCCCGCCGGTCTTAATTACTGCATACATTTTCGCACTCCTAGTCGCATTTATCAAATGATGATGAGCTATTAATGAAACTGTCGCGGATTGTCAAGGAATTTTCAGAGGTATTTGGGATATATGTATAATAAAAAAAATGCCAGAAGACTCAGGTATGGGGACTTTTATAGGAGGTTGTCCCATCTCCTGGCATTAAAAGTTGGATTCTGTTAAGAAACTTGTATGGTGTTTTGACTAATGTTGTTCTTCTCCTATATCTCCTTCGGTAAATGGCAATTAACAGATCTATAGCGAAATCCATGCCATCACTGCACCAAGATACACCTACATATTTGCTGACTTTTTTCACTTGGCTTTCTTAGATATGGCATACGGGCCATTAACAAACCTTTCATCTATGGTGTTTATACCATCTTTTAGCCTTAAACCTCCTTATAAGACCTTCAGTTTCAGCCTGAACCTGTCGTCATTGTCTTGTTTATTATTCACCATCTCGGCTACGGTACAAAGGCTGAAGACCCTGTCGGAGTTCAATGAAGGATTACAGGCCGGGTTTTCCCTGCATTGATTGCAAAGATCCATAACCCTCAGCCCCTTTTCACTGTTACCGACGATTACCAGATTGCGACATTTCTTGCATATGGGCTTTCCGCAGGCACTACATGTAACAACCGAAGGCCCCTCCCCGCACACTTGACACAACACCTCATTTTTTTCTTCCAGCATATTCATAGTTGTATTATCCTTGATCACTTTTCAGCTTATCTTGTTATTGTTTTGTTATTGTCTTGCCAAAGACATGCCATAGATATTCTATATTATTGAATTATATTTACTTGATATCATTGTTTATTTCCTTGATATAAAAACCGATATGGCATCATGACACTATCTTTGTCTGGCATTTCGGCCATAGTGTGGCACAAGGACCATAAAAACAATTGCCTAATACAATGATAAACTCGGCAAACCCGTAATCGCAAGGCTTACCGGCAGGTACCCGGGCTCAACCGGATTCAGGACAAACAGGCATCCCTGTCTCTTATAAGATGATCAGAGGGGTCAGGGCCCTCAGCGCTTTAAAAAATCATGCTGAGAGGGTAACCGGTCAGGTTGAATACTTGCTGCTCATTGCAGGATATCTCTTTCCAGACCCTTTTGAAGGCCTGATCAAATGGCAGCCTATGGATTTATTGTTCCTCAATGCAGCCTCTGCAACCATAATAGCAGACTGTGTACCGTGGAACAGGCTTATTATATCTTCCGACACAGGGGTCTCTCTGTAGAAATCCTCTATCCTCAGGTACATATGTCTTAGATCCTCTATTGCACGTTTGAGTCTCGGCATGGTCCTTACTATACCGACATAGTTCCACATGGTGCTCTTTATGGACATCCAGTCCTGCGCTATGAGTGCCGGATCTTCGTTCTCGACATTTCCCGTCGGAACCCAGTCGACCGCGGACTTCAGAACCCTCAAACTCACCTCATGCCCGTTATTGATCTTTTCTGTTATCTCCTTGGCCGAATAATATCCCCAGGTAATCCCTTCGAGCAGAGACGTAGACGCAAGCCTGTTTGCACCGTGCAGGCCGGTACAGGACACCTCACCAATAGCATAAAGCCCCTTGAGCGTGCTCATACCGCTTGTGTTCACGTGCACGCCCCCGCAAAAATAGTGTGCAGCAGGAACCACCGGTATAGGGTCTTTTGTGATGTCTATGCCTGCATTCAAACATGTTGAGTATATATTCGGAAACCTTTCTACAATGTCTTCTTCTATAAAATTGGCAAGATCCAGCCATACATGATCCTCGGAATTATGGATAAGCTCTTCCCATATGGCTACGGCAACCTCATCCCTCGGCGCGAGGTCCTTGTACTCTGGGTTGTACCTTTCCATGAAATACTGTCCCCTGAGATTCCTTAGCCTCGCCCCTTCACCCCTTACAGCCTCTGATATAAGGAATCTACGCTCCCCTGGGATATAAAGTGTCGTGGGATGAAACTGTACATACTCCATATTCATAACCCTCGCCCCGGCCCTTTTTGCCATAACGATCCCATCTCCGACCGTTCCCTTTTCATTGGTTGAATGGAGGTATATATCTCCAAGACCTCCTGTTGCAAGAACCGTGTAATGGGACAGTATAGTATGGACCTGTTTGGAAGAGTTCATGAATACATACGCACCTATACACCTGTCTTCGAGCTGATACCTCTCCTGGATATCTGATGAATGGTGTTGAAGTGTTATAAGATCTATGGCTGTCGCCTCTTTCAATATCTCGATATTCTCGTTTTCCTCGACAGCCTTTATCAGTGCCTTTTCGATCTCAAAACCGGTATGATCAGCGGAATATAGTATCCGATTGAGAGAATGTGCACCTTCTCTTGTCAGGTCATATGTATATTCATCCGACCCGGTAAGATGTGTAAAATTCACCCTCAGATCATCTATGAGCAGCTCTTTGACTACATCCGGGCCGTGCATGGCCAGAAAATCTACCGCCTCCAATGCATTTATATCCCTGCCTGCCCTTATTATGTCGTTCATTAAGAGTTCAGGGGTATCGCCGTTACCTGTATATACAATACCTCCCTGTGCCCTGTTCGTGTTTGTAGCCGAGATATCTGAACGTTTTGTTATCAGGGTAACCTTTATACCCGACCTGGCGGCTATAAGCGCACAGGTCGCCCCGGCTATGCCGCTACCTATGACCAGGCACTCGGTCTCTTTTCTTATCCCTGTCATATCTATACCTTCAGCATCTCTACAAGCCCCTTTTTTGCATCCTTTGCTATCTCTTCAGGCACTATAACCCTCTGATCCATGCTGCCGATGCCGGATAATGTTACAGCAAGCTTCTCGAGGGTGATCTTGGCCATGTCTTCGCAGAACACCCTTTTTAACGGTATTATATCAACGAGAGAATGATAGCTATGGGCAGCGCGAGATACCATGTTGTACTCGGTTCCCACTGCAACCTTTTCACCAAGCTTCAGTGATGCGATGTATCTGAGTATACCTGCCGTTGATGCAGCGGCATCACAGTTTTTTACTGTTTCAGGATCGCTCTCGGGGTGTACGATTATCTTGATACCGGGGTATCTTGTACGCAGGGATACCACATCTTTGCTATTCAACTCAGGCCAGTGAACAGGGCACCAACCCTTCCACAGGATGACCTTTGCCTGTAATATTGATTCCTTGTCAAGTCCTCCCATGTTCTTTGAGGGGTCCCACAGTACAATCCTTTCATCAGGTATACCCATGGCCCTTGCCGTATTTCTCCCCAGATTCATATCCGGCATGAAAAAGATCTTTTCCGCCCTGGCCATTGCCCATTCAAACATCTTTTCCGCATTACCCGATGTGCATACCGACCCTGCATTCCTCCCGCAAAAGGCCTTTGTCAATGCAGTGGAGTTTATATATGTCAAAGGTACTACGGATTTATTAATCTCCGTAATATGCTCCCAGGCAACCGATACTTCCTCTATGTCGGCCATGTCTGCAAGCGGGCATCCGGCATTGTTGTCCGGTATGTACACCTCCTTGCCCGAGGCGACAATGGATGCGGTCTCGGCCATGAAGTAAACGCCGCAGAAGACGATAAAATCCGCCTTTTTTATCCGGGAGGCAATCTTGGCCAGCTCAAGTGAATCTCCTATATAGTCGGCATATTCAATGATTTCGTCAGTCTGATAGTGGTGTCCTAAAATTACGAGCCTGTCACCATACTCGCTCTTTTTAACGCTTATGATCCTCCTGGCTTCTTCTATAGTCATGGTGCCTCCTCGATAATAAGAGAGATATCTAATGCCCTTACAGAGTGAGTAATCTCACCTACTGATATATAATCAACACCTGTCAGCGCAACCTTTCTGACAGTCTTCAAGTTTATACCGCCTGAGGCCTCCAGAGGTATCCTTGAGCCTACCATGTTAACCGCCGCCTTCATATCCTCTATGGAAAAGTTGTCCAGCATTATCCTGTCCACCCTCAGCACAATCAGTTTTTTTACATCATCCATGGTGCGGGCTTCAACTATTATCGGGATCTCAGGGTATGCTTGCCGTACCTTATTCACTGCCTTTTCTACAGACCCTGCATTGTCTATGTGGTTATCCTTTATCAATGCCGTATCGAAGAGACCCATGCGGTGATTACTTGCGCCGCCGGTACGTACAGCCGACTTGTCAAGAACGCGACTTCCAGGAGATGTCTTTCTGGTATCCAGTATAACGGCCTGTGTGCCCTTGACCTCATTGACATATCTGTCTGTTATGGTTGCAATCCCAGACATCCTCTGCATGAAATTAAGCGCCACCCTCTCTGCCTTCAGCACATCCCTTGAAGGTCCTGTCACAGTAGCGATCTTAACGCCAGGCTCTACTAGTGCCCCTTCCTTTATATAAAAGACACATTCTATACAAGGATTTACCCTTTCAAAGACCATCCGTGCAACTTCAAGACCGGCTATAATACCCGTGCCCTTTGCCATAATAGTCCCCGAGAGTCTATCACCTGCCGAGAATATGGCGTTTGACGTAATATCCTCTCCATCTTCGGCCAGACTCAACCCTATGATCTTATCTGTCATTTCTTGAATATTCATTGCAGAATCCCTCTATCAGACCATCAAGCAGCCTGCTCGCAGCATCCAGCTCCGATCTGTTCCTGAATCTCGATGAGAGGCTCAGAAATATCGGATCGTATATCGATGGTTCGGCCCCTAGCCCCTCATAATCTATGCGGTCGATATTATATTCTTCACCCACAAAATAATACTTCCCGAACCTGGGTTTATCGGTATCCCTGAATTTCCAGTTTATCTTGAGATATGCATAAGTGTTTATAATACCTTTGAGGACATCGGATGATTCCACTACAGCGGGTTTTACAGACTCTCCGATCCTAGCCTGAATGATCTTGAAAAACGTCTTAACAAAATCGATATCCGTTATTACGCTCCCATAGATGTACCAGTCATCCAGACAATCTATAATGATGCGGGCCTCGTGATTCTCCAGTTTCTGGTAGCTCGGACAGAAGTGATTCTCACATATATCCCTTCCATAAAAGCTTATCTCTCTGAGATCCTCTCCGTTGTTGATCAGGGGATGCAGCATGCACCCGACCCTTTTGTGCGAATCATCCAGAAAACCAACAAATTCGCATGTATATATAGTTTTATATATCCTTTTGGATTCTTCCCTGTGCCTTATCACATCCCTGTAGGTATCTATGGATATCAGCTTTTTTCTTACCTGCGAAAACAGGGTTGTCCTGTATTCAAATCTGGAAACAAGAGAATCCCTGTCATTTATGGCATAGTTATATATCCCGCAACATGCCGCACAGGATTTTTTAGAGTCTGGCTGGCAAAGATGTATATCAACCATGGTCTGTTATCACTTGATGACTATCATAACGTCCATGCCATCTACACCTATTGTATAATGGGTATCTTCGTATGTTATGTAATACAGTTCAGTATCAGGATCGCTTTCAAAAGCGCTCTTTTCTATCAGTCTGTCCAGGATATAATGTAGTTCGGTAAAACTGAGATCTTCGTCTACAATGATATTATACATCCTGTCTCTGTGCAGGAACGGAATCTTCTCAATCATATATAGGATGCTATAGCATACTCAGCTATCTTTATAAATAGATATATTATTAGGAATAAGGTGAAATAAGCAGGGGGGTATTCAGCATACCCCCCTTGTCTGTGATTAGAGTAACGGTGCAATAACCAGTGCTATAACGCTCATGAGCTTGATAAGGATGTTCATGGACGGTCCTGATGTATCCTTGAACGGATCGCCAACCGTATCGCCGACAACAGCTGCCTTGTGTGCTTCGCTGTGCTTGCCGCCGAAATGACCTGTCTCTATGAACTTTTTGGCATTATCCCATGCTCCACCGGCATTGGCCATGAACAGCGCCATAAGTGCACCGGTCAGGGTAGCGCCGGCAAGCGCTCCGCCTAGAGCCTCTGGCCCCAGTATATAACCGATAGCTATCGGTGATACTACCGCCAGGATACCCGGTTTCAGCATCTCTAAAAGGGCACCCTTTGTGGCGATATCAACGCATCTGGCCGGATCAGGCTTTCCTTTGCCTTCCATGATCCCGGGGATCTCCCTGAACTGGCGCCTGATCTCCTCAACCATCTTGAATGCCGCCTTTCCTACCGATGTCATGGTCATAGCCGCCACTATAAACGGAATGATACCGCCTATAAATAGACCCATTACAACGATCGGTTTTGTAAGGTCGATCGAGGTCAACCCGACTGCCTGGCCGAAGGCCGAGAACAATGCCAATGCGGTCAATGCTGCGGAACCGATTGCAAAGCCTTTACCTATAGCCGCTGTAGTGTTGCCTAGTGCATCGAGTTCGTCGGTGATCTTCCTGACCTCAGGTCCAAGACCGCTCATCTCTGATATACCGCCTGCATTATCCGCGACAGGTCCGTATGCGTCAACACTCATGGTTGCGCCGACCGTGGCAAGCATACCGACCGCTGCTATACCTATTCCGTAAAGACCAGCAAAGTGAGCAGCAAATCCGATTGCTACAACAACTATGAAAAGAGGAATAGCTGTTGATTCCATACCGATGGCAAGACCGGTGATGATATTGGTTGCAGGCCCTGTCTGAGATGCCTCGGCAATCTTTCTTACCGGGCTAGCAGAACAGTACCACTCAGTGATAAGACCGATGAACACACCGGCAAGCATACCGAATAATACGGCCCAGTAGACACCGTCCTGTACATCCATTGACCTTACTACTATATATCCGATTACCAGGAACAGACCGGCAGAAGTGATCGAGGAATACCTCAACGCAGCTTGAGGACTAATTTTACCCCAGACCTTTACCGACCATACACCTACGAGCGAAGTTACAAACCCCAGCATAGCAAGTACGATAGGAAGGGCTATATAGGCCTCCTGTTTTCCGCCCCAGCCGAGTGTGCTCAGGCTCATGGTTGCGGCTATAGCGATAGAGGCTATGATCGAGTTCACATATGACTCAAATATGTCTGCACCCATGCCTGCAATATCACCCACATTGTCACCAACGTTATCGGCGATAACACCAGGGTTACGAGGATCATCCTCAGGTATCCCGGCCTCTACCTTACCGACAAGGTCTGCTCCGACATCTGCGGTCTTTGTGTATATACCGCCGCCCACACGAGCGAACAGGGCAACCGATGATGCCCCCATTCCAAAACCGCTTAGATACTTGATCGTTTCGGGGCTGCTGAAGATATTGAAAAAGACACCTACACCGATAAGACCCAGCGATGCAACTGCTATCCCCATGACCGCACCGCCTCCGAAGTATGATACATTCAACGCTGCCTCAAGCCCGCCTGTATTGGCTGCCTGAGTGGTCCTGACGTTGGCCATTGTGGCGGAATTCATGCCTGTGAATCCAGCAACGATCGAACAGATGGCACCGCCCAGATAGGCTACACTTGTCTGCCAACCCAGCCCTTTCAACAAAAGCAGGAACACTATAATGATAAATATCGAAAGGATGCTGTACTCCCTCTTGAGAAATACCATTGCACCCTCATGAATCTGATTGGCCAGATCCTGCATAACCTCACTGCCTGCATCCTTCTTTTTAAGCGAAAGATACATCGCAAAGGATATCAGGAAACCTACCACTCCTAAAACCCAAGCCCAATTTGCCCATTGATCCAAATACATAAACCGTTATCCTCCCTTCACGTACTTAAATTATCTCTGCTTCGCCTGTTAAAGGCGTTCATCGCTTTTGAGGCACCTTCCAAAAGACACATCCTTGTTGCAGATGCCGCTTCTTCTATCTCTTTACCGACAACCTCTATATCCTGATTGCTGAATTGCCCTAGCACATAATTACTAGGGTCGCAACCCTTAGGAGGTCTTCCTATCCCGCAACGTATCCTGATGAAATGATCGCTCTGTATTGCGTCGATAATAGAATCGAGCCCTTTATGACCACCTGTACCACCGCTTGTCTTTACGCGAATCGTCCCGAAATCTATGTCCATATCGTCATGAACCACGATGAGGTCTTTGTTGCTTACCCCTAGGGTACTGAGCGGATATCCACACAGGTTCATGTATGTGTAAGGTTTTGTCAGCATGATTGCAATCTTTTCTATTTCACCCTTGCCTATAACGACATCCTGTTCCATATCTTTCAAGGGTATACTCCATTTGCGTGATATGGAATCTACAACCAAAAAGCCTATGTTATGCCTTGTCATTCTGTAACGAGGCCCCGGATTTCCAAGACCGTATATTACTTTCATACCTACATCCAAAAAATGAATACTCATTCATATGCCGATTCTATATACCTTAATAAAAAGGGTGTCAAGAAAATCAGATAGAATTATCAGGATACTTTTCCTTGAATATCTATCGTGCTATCATTATATATATATGCCGCTCAATAATGATATTATCGATGCCTTACCCGCTTCTACCGGCGTATACATGATGAGAGATCCCGGAGGCCGGATTATATATGTGGGCAAGGCCAAAGACATCCGATCTCGCGTCTATGCCTATCTTGGTCAGGACAGCAGACACCATGTTAAATATATACGCGAAAACACTGACAAGGTGGAATATATCCTAACACGCAACGAGCATGAGGCCCTTCTGCTCGAAAACAGGCTTATAAAGGCCTACAAGCCGAGATACAATATCTTTCTGAAAGACGACAAGACCTATGTGAGCATCAAGATAACGACTAATAATACCTGGCCCGGTCTATATATCACGAGAAGGGTTATAAGAGACGGCTCACGCTATTTCGGCCCCTATTCTTCGGCACAGGCAACAAAAAAAACCCTCAGCGCCATAGGGAGGATATTCCCTGTCCGCAGATGCAAGGACACGGTATTTTCCAACAGGGCAAGGCCTTGCATATTCTATCAGATAGGTCTGTGTCTTGCCCCGTGCGTAAAAAAGGTATCCGAACAGGAATACGCCCAGGTCGTAAAAGACCTGATAAGCTTTCTGGAGGGTAAAGACCATGCACTGGCCGAAAGACTGCGAGAACGCATGAAGATCGAATCATCCCGCATGAACTTTGAAAAGGCCGCCCGTATACGAGACCAGATAAATGCCATACAGGACACCATGATTCCACAGGTTGTCGTCGGCAATACACAAGCCGACATCGATGTATTCGGATCATACAGGCATCTAGACAAGAGCCATATAACCGTACTGAGGATATCTAAAGGCTCTATGGCAGACAGCCACAACTTTACCCTTAATGACATCCATGAGCAGGACTTCATCACGGACAGTATCATCCAGTTCTATCTGCAGGGCTTTGATATACCTCCTATAATATATACGGACACCCTCCCCGATGACAAGAACCAGGTCGAAGATACCCTTTCCGGCATGCGCGCCTCAAAGGTAAGGATCAGAAAGGCCAGACAGGGGAAACCCCTCGAATGGGTTTCCATGGCCCGCGATAACGCCATGTCGCATTTCAGGGGTAAAGATTATTCCATACTGGACGAGATAGCGAAGGCCTTCAGTTTAACCTCCATACCCTTTCGTATGGAATGCTATGACATATCGAATATCCAGGGAAGATATGCAACAGGATCCAGGGCGGTATTCATCGATGGAAGGCCTGAAAAGAGCCTTTACCGTCATTACAGGATTAAAGAAAAGTCCACCCAGGATGACTTCGCCATGCTGCAGGAGGTCTTTTCGAGGAGGTTTTCAGGAGATGAGACAAGGCCGGATCTTATCATAATAGACGGCGGAAAAGGTCAGCTCAACAGATGTTTGAGCATCCTCAACGACCTTGGCCTTTCATACATACCTGCTGTTGCCATGGCAAAGGCACGCGGGACAAAGACGGACAGATTCTTCCTTCAGGGGAGAAAGGATCCGCTCGCGCTTAAATCAAGGGGCAAGCCCCTGCACATCATGCAGCGGATCAGGGATGAGGCACACAGGTTTGCCATTAAATATCACAGGCATCTCCGTTCTAAGGAGGCGTCCTCCCTCTTCGAGGAGATACCGGGGATAGGGCCCAAAAAAGCCAGGGATATCCAGATTCAAACCGCTCACATCATCGATCCTTACATTATCACGGCCAATGACCTCCAAGGCTGCAGGTCATTGTCGGTTAAAGACATAAATAATATTCTCAAATACCTGAAAGATTTGAAGACAGACAGACCGAGGTCAAATTGATCTTCACAACATAGACGGCTTGATCTATAATGACCTCATGAAAGAAGACATCAATGATAAATATTCATACACACTCGAAGGCCTGTACGGGCCATTGTTACGGCCTGTCCTGGGAAGCCTTTTCTCCCGTATAAACATACCTGAACTTTACAAGACCTCGATATCATCCTTGGCATCGGAAGGCCATATTGTCTATACGCACAGCACCAAAAGCCTTATAGACGCCATGCTCTTGAATTATAGGCTTGAACAGCACGATCTACCCGTACCCAAGATCATCTTCGGCCACAGTTTTATACTACTCCAACCGGTCTACAGGTTATGGAAGATCTTTACAGGCCTTTTCAACAAAAAGAATTCACCGTTTCATAACGGGTTTTACCAGCAATACATTGTACGGAGGGACTGCGCATCCCTTATCTTCCTGGACAAGAAACCGCTCAAACCGGGCCAGGACCCCATACTGGAGCTGTTAAAGATCCAGAGAGAGCTTAATACACCCATATATCTGGTCCCACAGCGGCTTGTTTATAGAAGAATGCCCCTTAAGATCAAGGACGCGGCAAAAGAGGAAAACGCACAGATAAAGGTCTTCAGGAAGATCATAACCCTAGCGCGAGCAGAGGAGCATGGTTTTATAGAGCACGGCGAGCCCATCAACCTCATGGATACGATAAAACATGCGCTTGCTGAAACAAAGCTCCTTGAAGAGACCGCCGTGGAGGTAAGGAACAAGCTCACACACCGCCTGGCGGCGCTCAGCAGCAATATATCAGGGGCACCTATCAGGGAGAGGTCGTTTATCATAAAAAAGACCGTGAAAGACCCTATCCTACAGACATTCATCAGTACCCATTCCATGGAGAATCATAAGGCCGGGAAAGAAGTCGAGCGAACGGTATACAAATACCTTGAACAGATAGCATCGAACCTGTCGCCTTCCGTAATCAATTTCCTAAATAGGACACTCACGTGGATATTCAACAATATCTTTGACGGCCTTGATGTAAATGAAGACGGGATCGACGCGGTAAGGGAGGTTGCCAGAAACGGGTCCCTGGTATATGTACCCTGCCACAAGAGTCATATCGACTATCTCCTGCTTTCACTCTGCCTTTTTCAGCATTGGATGAGCGTACCCGTAATAGCCGCCGGGATAAATCTGGCATTCTTTCCCATAGGACATCTGTTAAGGGGTGGGGGCGCATTTTTCATGAAACGTTCCTTCAGGAACAACCCCATATATGCACAGACCTTCGCGGCATATGTCCGCACCATACTTCAGGAGAGGATACCTCTGGAGTTCTTTATCGAGGGCGGCAGAAGCCGCTCGGGCAAGCTCATGCTGCCGAAAAAGGGCCTCCTTTCCATGATTATACAGGGATGGGAATCCGGTGTGAGCAGGGATGTGATCTTTGTCCCGGTGTATGTGGGCTACGATACCGTGGTGGAAGAAAAATCGTATATCCGTGAGATGAAGGGGGCACCCAAGGAAAAGGAATCTGTCTGGCAACTGATCAAGGCGGGCAAGGTGCTCAAAAACCGATACGGCAAGGTATATATACGTTTTGCAAAACCCATATCCCTGAATAGATATATGAAGGGCAAAACCTCGTATTCACAGATGGATCAGGACCAGAAAGAACTGTTCTACGACGATTTTGCACAGAAGATAATCGGCTCCATATACCAGCAGTCCGTGGCGACACCGTTTTCAGTGCTCTCGTGTGTCCTGATAAGCCGCGCATCGGCCATGGAAGAGGATATTGCAAAAGACACGTTCCATATATTTGTGGATTACCTGAAATCTCTCGATTATAACACCACCCCTTCCCTCTTAGATGAAAAAAGGGCATTTATAGAGGCCTTCTCAATACTAAAGAACAAGGGGCTTATCGACCTGGATGAGGGTGAAGGAGAGGATGATGCCAACCTCATCACGGTAAACCCCGAGGACAGGATACACCTCGAGTACTACAAAAATACCGTCCTCAACTTCTTTGTACCTGCAGCGTTGATAGCAAATGTCATTATCAGATACCCCGAAGGCATCGATGAGAAGGTCCTCAATGAGCAGGTCAGATCACTTTCAACCCTGCTCGAAAAGGAATTTATCCTCGAGATGAAGAGTTTTGAAAGGGCCTTTGAATATTTGCTCGGCAAAAAGATCATTGTGAAAAGCAAGGGGATCTACTCTATAGACAGCAATATGATAATGACCGCAACTATGTTTGCAGGTCTTATAGAAAACTACCTGGAGTCCTACCTTTGTGTGGCCGAATATCTGAAAAAGACAAAAAAACCGGGCAAGAAGGATATCCTCAAGGTGATAAACAAACACTCCACCAGGATGTTTAAAAAGGGAGAGATAACAAGGTACGAGGCCCTTTGCCTGCCGGCATATAAGGGTGCCCTGGATACATTCAAGGCCAAAGGTCTCATAGACGATAGCAATCGCATTGAGGACAAGGCCGCGATCCAGGATTTAATAGACGAGATAAATGCATATCTTGAAGACTAGACTTTACATTATAGCGGCAGTTTTCACACTGTTGTCTGCAGGGTGTACCCATATGTCCACCACACACCATACTCAGGAAGGTATTGCATCGTGGTATGGAAAGGACTTTCACGGAAGGCACACTGCATCCGGCGAGATCTACAACATGTACGGCTTAAGCGCTGCACACAAGGTACTACCCCTGGGCACCAGGGTCAGGGTCATAAATCTCTCGAATAGCAGATCGGTGATTGTCCCTATTAACGACAGGGGGCCTTTTATAAAAGGCAGGGTTATAGATATGTCCTACGGTGCCGCAAAAAAACTCGGCATGGTCAAAGAAGGACTTGCCAAGGTGCGCATTGAAGTGATAAAAACTCCAGACGAAAAAACAGTGGGGTATTTCCTACAGTTCGGTGCGTTTACAGAAAGGCAAAATGCCGTGGCAGTGGCTGACAGACTTGGTTATATCGGATATCCGCCTCGTATCGTCGAGGCGATAATTAACGGCAGACAATATTACCGTGTACGTCTTGGTCCATTCAAATCTATCAAAAAGGCACGGACCTTATCGCAAAATTTCAACGCTTATGGTATAGACTGCATTGTTACAAGGCTTTAGATATAAGAACTCAATTAATCCAAATATGAGGAGGATACTAAGTAATGAGTGAGATTCTTGATATTGTTTCCAGAGAAATCCTGGATTCACGGGGAAATCCGACAGTAGAGGTTGATATTTATCTCTCAACCGGTGATATGGGCAGGGCTGCTGTACCGTCAGGTGCTTCCACGGGAGAGCATGAGGCCGTGGAACTCAGGGACGGCGATAAAAAGAGGTATAAGGGCAAAGGCACGCTCAAGGCTGTAGATAATGTCAACAATACGATCGCTCCCATGCTCATCGGCATGGATGTCCTCGACCAGGTCGGCATTGATAATGCGCTGTTGGAACTGGATGATACGGATAATAAATCGAAAATCGGCGCAAACGCCACTACAGGTGTCTCGGTAGCGGCGGCAAGGGCGGCGGCAAACTTTATCGGTTTTCCCCTTTACCGCTACATTGGCGGGGCATTTGCCCGAGAGATCCCGGTCCCCCTGATGAACATCATCAACGGTGGAAAGCATGCAGACAACAATGTTGACCTTCAGGAATTCATGATAAGCCCTATCGGCGCTCCCGATTTCAGGGAGGGTCTGCGATATGCGGCCGAGACCTTTCATGCGCTCCGTGACATCCTTATCAAACATGATTATTCAACCGGTGTAGGCGATGAAGGCGGGTTTGCCCCGAACCTGAAATCCAATACCGAACCATTCGACCTGATTGTACAGGCCATTGAGAATGCAGGCTATAAACCCGGCCAAGACGTGGCCATTGCAATCGACGCCGCTGCAAGCTCCTTTTATAAAGACGGCAAATATATCCTGGCCTCGGAAAAAGACCCTGAAAGGACCTCAACAGAGATGATCGATTTCTACGAGGGTCTTATCAATAAATACCCAATCGTATCCATAGAAGACGGACTCGATGAAAATGACTGGGGCGGGTGGAAAGACCTGATGAAGCGCCTGGGCAGCAAGGTCCAGATCGTTGGGGATGATCTGTTTGTCACAAATTCCAGATTCCTTGAAAGGGGTATCAAGGAGAACGCCGCCAACTCGGTACTGATAAAGGTCAACCAGATAGGGACACTGACCGAGACCATACAGACTATAGAGATGGCACGCCGCGCAGGTTACACCACGGTCTTTTCACACCGCTCAGGAGAGACGGAAGATTCATGGCTCGCAGATGTTGCTGTAGGCTGCTGTGCAGGCCAGCTGAAAACAGGTTCGACCTCAAGGGGTGAACGTTTGTCAAAATACAACCAGCTGATGCGCATAGAAGAGGAACTCGGGGAATGCGCCCTGTACCGCGGCAAAGACGTACTCTACAGCATCAATAAAGGTTAATAAAAAATACGGGGGGGGCCTTATTGCCCCCCCTTTACCAACTCATCTTGAAAAAAATCCTTCCGATCATCATAGTGCTTATCCTGGCCTCGGGCGTATACCTGTGGCGAATAAACCTGCATGAGATCCATTCATCTCAAATCTTCCGCATGGACACGATCATAGAGCTTAAGGCCCAGGGCGACCATGAACTCTCGCAAAAGGCCTTCAAGGCGGCCATGGATGAATTACGGCGCATCGATGACGCATTCGGCTACCGAGATTCGCTTGTCAGCAGGCTCAACAGCTCACTATATGCAACAGACAGGGAACTCTACCGGCTTATAGAAAGATCCCTTGAAATGAACAGATTATCAAATGGCGGATTTTCCATAACCTTACGTCCGGTCCTCGATGTGTGGGGGTTTTCAGGCACACACCCATACTCGCCACCATCGCCAGAGACCTTGAAATCACTGCCAAGGCATCGTACGGATAAGGTCATACACCTGCACGAAGACAGGGCGACCGTCACGATCGATGAGGGTGTGATGATCGATCTGGGTGCTATAGCAAAGGGTTATGCGGCGGACATGGCCGCGCGCGCCATTAAAGATTGCGGGGTCGAGACAGGCCTTGTAAACGCAGGCGGCGACATCAGGACCTTTGGTGATCGTTTATGGAAGATCGGCATCAAAAATCCACGCAGCCAGGGCATTATAGCCACCATACCCATAAAGGACAAGGCCATTGCAACATCTGGTGATTACGAACGTTTTTTTATTGATTCAGGCAGACGCTATTGTCATATCATAGACCCTGAAACATATAAGCCGGCAACCGGTCGTATAAGCGTCACTGTCGTTGCTCAAAACTGTATGGATGCGGATGCCTGGGCAACAGCGCTCTTTGTTAAGGGCATCGATCCCTTACGGAAAACCCTTAAGGACAAAGGTATACAATGGATAGTGATCGATGCAAGGGGCGATATTCAGGCAAGCCACGGTCTTAAAGGCTTCTGTCCTGAAAAGATACAGATCGGGCCTGCCCCCTAGGCCTCGGCACCTATCCAATTCTGAAGGGCATCGATAATCTTTTTTGCCTGATCCTGACTGGATATATTGAACTTTGACTGCTGCCGGTATTCATTGTTCATCTTTCTATAACGGCGTATGGAATACCTCTCGGGCCCGTATTCCTCTTTTTTAGCATCCCATTGTCTGTACCTGAACAAAATAGTGGTCCATGCCCCTTTAGAAAGGATTTCCTTATCGATCTCCTTAACAATAAGTACATTATCTTCTTCATAATTGATGGTTATATCATTGATATCCGAAGCCAATCGATCCCCCTTTCAAATCCGTGTTCATGTCTGTATCATATAACCCTATACATGATTCAACCGTTTTTTTATGCACCTGATTTTATATTATGTCTATATGATCATCTATATGAATATTTATCAGACCGAAAAGTTGATGAATTTCAGGCGTATCAGGGAGAGATGCATGTATAATATCGATATACCCCCTCTGTCTCAGACGCAGGTAGGTGGGCCTGAAATTGAGATCAAAGACCCATCCCGCCTGAAGCAGTTTAAAATCATTCAGGCACTTTAGCTGGGGCTGCTTGACCACCTGTTTAGCCATGATCGTATCGTATACATCCTTGGACACCTCCGTGGTATTCGGAAGATCCAGCTCTATAGCTTTATTCTTTTTACCGTCTTTTCTGCTGTAGTACTCCGTAACCACACGCCAGATATCGAGCTTGTCCGCATCCCTGAGCAGCTTTGTCAGGAATACGCACTGACTGTCGTCGTCATCCGGCACAGACGCCCGGTTGTGATAAAGCACCACCTTTATGACAAGGTCCCTTGTCCGTTCCGGTAGCGGCGTCAACACACCGTTGTTTTTTAAAATACCGGCACCCAGCTCTGCATGATTCTCCGATCTCGAATCTACAAAGGTCCTGTAGCGGGCATACTGCTCAAACCTCCCGATATCATGAAAAAGCGCACAGAGCTCTGATAGATTCCCGCTTGTTTCATCCATGCCCAGCTCTTTAGAAAGCCACCTAATCTCCTCGCACACCCGCCTTGTATGCTCCTCTTTCAGTGATATGTTCTTTTTCATATCAGGCTCATCACTGTTAAACCTCTGCAGATAGTTATCAAACCATTCTTTCATGCCTTCCAGTGTGTTATTATCTACAATATGGTCTACGGTGTATAAATAATCGGCCTTACTTATCGGTTTTGGATTTTTCATACGATTTCTTATAACAGATCAAAGGTGATGTTATCTATGCCATTTTAAAAAAACAAAACAGCTTGATTTTTTTATAGCTCTGATTTAAAGATTCACATTCGGCTTGATAAATTGTCATATATTCTTATGACCTGGCCAAATATTATTCAACTTTATGAGGAGGTATGATGAAAGAGGTTGTCATCGCAAGTGCTGTTAGAACACCATTGGGCAATTTCAACGGCTCGTTTGCCAATACAGGTGCTACAAAACTGGGTTCTATAGTTATTGAAGAATCCGTACGCCGTGCCGGAATCGACAAAAAGGACATCGATGAGGTTATCATGGGCATTGTCCTTCCATGCGGTTACGGCCAGAATCCGGCAAAGCAGGCCTCTGTTATCGCAGGCATGCCATGGGAAGCAGAATGCCTCACCGTCAACAAGGTGTGCGGTTCTTCCCTCAAGGCCGTTATGCTTGCAGCCCAGGCCATTGCCTGCGGGGATGCCGATTGCGTTGTGGCAGGAGGCATGGAGAATATGACAATGGCACCTTATTACCTCGACAAGGCACGAAACGGCTACAGGATGGGACCAGGCCGTATACAGGACCATATGGTACATGACGGCCTCTGGGACATAGTAAATGATTTTCACATGGGTATATCCAATGAATTGTGTTCTGAAAAATACGATATATCCCGAGAAGAACAGGACAGGTATGCCGATATGACATATAATCGGGCTCTTAAATCCATTAGTGAAGGCAGGTTTGATGAAGAGATCGTGCCTGTCAGTATCCCCGGGAAAAAGGGGCAGACCGTAATGTTTTCCAGGGACGAATGTCCGCGCGAGACCTCTTATGAAATACTTTCAAAGATGCCGGCGGCATTTAAAAAGGGCGGGCTTACTACAGCAGGTAATGCCTCTGTCATATCAGACGGCGCATCCGCCCTGGTGGTTATGTCCAGGGGAAAGGCAGATGAACTCGGATGCACACCCATGGCAACCATAGGAGCCCAGGCCAGCGCCGGCCTTGACATGAAATATGTCCTGGTTGCCCCGATCCTTGCAATCCCCAAATGCCTTAAAAAGCAGGGCATCGATATCAAAGATGTCGATCTTTTCGAGATAAACGAGGCATTCAGCGGTTCGACCCTTGCCGTTATTAAAGAGCTCGGGCTTGATAGCAGCAATGTCAATGTAAACGGCGGCAGCGTGGCGCTGGGCCATCCTATCGGTGCAAGCGGCGCAAGGGTACTGACCACACTCTTATATGAAATGATACGTCAGGATAAAAAGACAGGGTTGGCTTCGCTCTGCCTCGGCGGCGGCGAAGCTGTCGCGCTCATAGTAAATCGATAGGTATATGATCAAAACAATACATATGTGATTCTTTTTATCAGGGAGGAGCAAATAATGGAGATCAAGACTTTCGGTGTAATCGGTGCAGGCCAGATGGGTAACGGAATCGCACAGGTCGCTGCATCAAGCGGCCTGAACGTTATCATGCATGATATCAGCTCAGAACTCGCCGACAAGGGTTTAATTAATATATCCAAGGTACTGGGACGCTCGGTGGATAAGGGCAAGCTCAGAGCTGAGGACAGGGATGCAATCATCTCTCGCATAAAGACCAGCTCGGATCTGAAGGACATGGCAGAGGCAGATTTTGTTGTAGAGGCGGCAAGTGAAACAGAGGACATAAAGTTCAATATCTTCCGTGAACTCGATTCGATCTGCCCTGATGAGGCCATCCTCTCCAGCAACACATCGTCCATACCCATAGGAAGGATTGCATCCAAGACAACACGACCCGACAAGGTCATCGGCATGCATTTTATGAACCCTGTACCGGTAATGAAACTCGTAGAGGTCATTCGGGGGATAGCGACATCGGATGAGACCTTTAAAACTACCTGGGACCTTTCCGTAAGTTTTGGAAAGACACCTGCCCAGGCAAACGATTACCCCGGATTCATAGCAAACCGCATATTGATGCCCATGATAAACGAGGCCGTATATTGTCTGTATCACGGAGTGGGGAAAAGGGAGGATATCGATACAGTCATGAAGCTGGGGATGAATCATCCCATGGGCCCTTTGACACTTGCAGACCTCATAGGTCTGGATACATGCCTTGCTATCATGAAAACCCTTTACAAAGGTTTTTGCGATTCAAAATACAGGCCCTGCCCATTGCTCAGGAAATATGTAGAGGCCGGTTGGCTGGGCCGTAAAACCGGTCGCGGCTTCTATGAATACACTTGATTGATCCGCATCTAAACCTGTATAGATAATTACAAGCATATCCCCCATCCGGATGGGGGATATGAGAGAAGGTATTATTACAAAGAAATGAAATGATTTAGCCATGATAACATATTCGTTGTTTTATTTTATTACGCTTGAAAATATTACTCAATCAATTTATCATTATATTATATTATTTCGATATAATTAAGCAGGCAGGGATAACAGCATGATAAAAAAAAGAGAGCAGTCCATCTCTATAGAGCTGACTACATACCTAGTCCTAATAATTCTATGCGTTTCTTGTGTAATAACCTTATTAAATTATCACCACAACAGATCAAGGGCAATGGGTGATCTGGAAAAAAAGGCGGACGAGCATATCCTGTCTCTAGTACGCACACTGGAAGCCCCTCTTTGGGATTTTGATGTCGAAAACGTCAGAAGCATCGGAAGATCTTATTCTCAGAACGAATTTATCGTTGGGATAAAGATATATACCAGTTTCGGTGATATCTTATACAACGAAAAGAAATCCGATTACGCCCAGCTCATACACAGATCGAGTGATATAATCCATGATGATGAAATCCTCGGTGGTGTAATGATCGATCTTTCATCAAGATACTACGAGGAGACGTATAAGCAATTCCTTTTATTCGAGATCATTTCAATGCTCATAATCATCTTTGTGGTCACCTCCATAACCGGCATAATCCTGACCAGGCTCTTAAAAAGGCCCCTTTCAAGCCTTACCAACGGGATCGTCAAGATAGCCGAGGGCGACTATGAATACAGGTTCGAGGATATAAGGTACAGGGAGCTCAGGAAGATCGCAACCACGTTCACCCATATGGGCCGTCAGATCCATTCGCGCGAGGTATCGCTCAACACTATCAATGAAAAGCTCAAAGAAGAGATACATGAACGCTCTCTGTTAGAAGAGACGCTTCGCGATTCAGAAGAGCGCTACAAGGCTGTATTTGAACAGGCTAACGATTCCATCATGATCATAGATGCCGCAAACGGGACGATAATCGAGTCGAATAAATCCGGTTATGAGGCCCTTGAATACACCGGTGATGAATTCAAGGGCATGAGCATCTCTGCTTTTGAACTTATACAGGATCCAAATGCCATTGCAGTACATATCAACAAGATAATAGAGACGGGCAGTGATTTCTTTGAGACAAGACACAGGACAAAGACAGGTAAGGTCCTTGATGCCCTCGTAAGCATGAGGGCAATATCCATTCAAGGCAGGATGTGTATCCTTGCCATCTACCGCTATATCACCGAACTGAAGCAATCTCAGGAAGAGCGCAGGGCCCTGGAGTTAAAATTCCAGCAGGCCCAGAAGCTTGAAAGCCTCGGTGTTCTGGCCGGCGGAATAGCTCATGATTTCAACAATCTCCTCATGTCCATCCTGGGCAACGCCGACCTTTCACTCATGGAGATCTCTGACGATTCTCCGGCAAGAGATAATATCGAAAACATAGTAAAGGCATCACACAGGGCAGCGGAATTAAGCAAACAGATGCTCGCCTATTCAGGAAAGGGGCACTTTGTGGTCCAGGCCGTCGACATCTCCGAGATCATTAAGGAGATGACCCACCTGCTGAAGGTCTCCATCTCCAAAAAGGCAGAACTGGTGTTTAATTTCGACCGGGACAAGATGCTCATACAGGCCGATGCAACTCAGTTACGTCAGGTTATAATGAACCTGATAATAAACGCATCCGAGGCGATCGGCAATCAGGACGGCGTTATTACAGTATCCACCGGGGCCACGGAATTAACAGAAAAAGATATTTCAGACACCCTCACGCATGATGATCTTGAAAAAGGCACATATGTATACCTGGAGGTTATGGATACAGGATGCGGGATGGATGACTCGACAATGGCAAAACTGTTCGATCCGTTCTTTACCACAAAGTTTACAGGCAGGGGCTTAGGACTCTCAGCGGTGCAGGGCATAGTACGCGGGCATAGAGGGATGTTGAAGGTCTCCAGCAAACCGGGGCAAGGGACAATATTCAGGGTACTGTTTCCTATCTCGCAACACCTGCCCCAGGTTCAACCGGCACAGCCGATAAATAACAGCAGCTTATCAAAGACTATGTCCGGGACTATCATGCTGGTCGATGATGAAGAAACCGTATTATCCGTGGGAAGAAAGATGCTCGAAAAGGCCGGATTCGATGTCCTGACCGCCATGAATGGCCATGAGGCCATTAAAATATATAAAATAATGCATTCCGAACTGCTGTGCGTCCTTCTGGATCTGACTATGCCACACATGGACGGAAAAGAGACATATAAAGAACTGCGCAAGATACACAAGATGGTCCCTGTTATAATATGCAGCGGCTATAATGAACATGATGTCGTATCACAGTTTTCAAACAATGGTTTTGCAGGTTTTATCCAGAAGCCCTACAGATATAATAAACTTATTACAACTATTGATCGGGTTATAAAAAACCAGACAATCTCTTGAAGAAGGACGATGTGGATATAATCATTGCAGGTGATATTGGCGGTACAAAGACAAATATCGGGGTCTATTCCAGGCATGCCGGACCGAGGTCGCCCATCCACGAAGCCTCTTTTACCAGCAGCGCATATGCCTCAATAGAGGATATCCTTACGGAATTTCTCTCCGGGATCGATATCTCTGTGGATCACGCGGTATTCGGGGTCGCCGGTCCTGTAATCGAATCACGGGTGAAGATTACCAACCTGGACTGGGAGATAGACATCCGCAAGCTGCAAGAGGCCCTTAATATAGAATCCGTGCACCTGTTAAATGACCTGGAAGCGGTTGCATACGGCATCAATATCCTCGACGATTCAGACATATTAACCCTGAACAAGGGCAAACCGTCTATTAACGGGCCGATTGCGGTAATAGCCCCGGGGACAGGACTAGGCGAGGCCTTTCTCACATGGAACGGATCAAGATACATTGCATATGCCTCTGAGGGGGGACATACCGATTTTGCCCCTTCAAACGTCGATGAGATAGGGTTATTGAGACACCTTCTTAAGACCTTTGATCATGTCAGTTACGAAAGGATATGCTCGGGCATGGGCATACCCAACATCTATGGTTACTTAAAGGATTCCGGATATCATGACGAACCGGAATGGCTTGCGGCAAGATTATCCGACAAGGATGATATAACGCCGATTATCATTTCTACAGCGCTTGAGAAGAATAATACATGCGAACTGTGTTCCAGGACACTGGATATGTTTCTGTCCATACTGGGTGCAGAGGCAGGCAATGCCGCCCTTAAGATAATGGCTACAGGCGGTGTTTATCTGGGAGGCGGCATCCTTCCCCGAATAGTGTCCGCTATTTATGGCCCTCTCATAATGAAATCCTTTACTGGTAAGGGCCGGATGTCTCATATCCTCGAGGCCGTTCCCTTACATATCATAATGAACCCGAAGACCGCTGTCATGGGGGCTGCTTCATACGGACTGGAAATGATCTGAGTATTACACCTACCATCACCCTTGAGTTCTGAAAAAAAGTCTGCAATAAGGACCGTACAGGTTATGTTATACGATTATTATTCATGCCTGGAATATATATAGGGAGAGATCATGGCAAAAATCAACGAATTGGCAAGACTTGGTCAGTCCATATGGCTGGATTATATAAGGCGTTCTCTTATCACATCAGGAGAGCTCAAAGATTTTATCGAACAGGGTATAACAGGGGTAACCTCGAACCCTACCATATTTGAAAAGGCCATAGCAGGCACTAATGATTATGATAACGACATCAAGGAGCTGAGCGGAAAAAACAAAAGCACACCTGAAATCTATGAAGAGCTTGCTGTTTCCGATATAAAGAGCACTGCGGATATACTCCTTAGTGCATATGAAAGATCTTCAGGCCGTGACGGCTTTGTAAGCCTCGAGGTGAGCCCGGACCTTGCATACGACACCGAAGGTACTGTCCTTGAGGCAAGAAGGCTCTTCAAGACTCTTGGAAGGCCTAACGTAATGATCAAGGTGCCTGCGACTAAAGAAGGCATCCCGGCTATAGAAACACTAATCAGTGAAGGGATCAATGTCAACGTAACCCTGCTGTTCTCTATTTCCCGGTACAAAGAATCGGCAAATGCCTATATCTCAGGTCTGGAAAAACTTTCCGCATCAGGCAACGACATCAGCCCTGTCGCATCTGTGGCATCCTTTTTTGTAAGCAGGGTAGACACGGCTGTTGACCGTCAATTGGAAACAAATGGGAAACATGACCTTATGGGTAAGATCGCCATAGCAAACTCAAAGGCGGCATATGCCGTATTCAAAGAACTCTTTACAGGGCCCCGCTGGCAGGCATTGTCCGACAAAGGGGCACAGGTGCAAAGGCTCTTGTGGGCAAGCACCGGGACGAAAAATCCGGCCTATCCGGACACAATGTATCTGGACGACCTTATCGGAGAGCACACGGTCAATACTGTTCCTCCTGATACGCTCAGGGCCTATCTTGATCACGGCGTTGCAGCCGGCACCCTGGACAACGGTCTTAAGCAGGCGCAATCCTGCATAGACTCTCTGAGTGATCAGGGAATTGACCTCGATGATGTAACAGACAAACTTCAGAAGGTCGGCGTGGGACTGTTCTCGAAATCCTTTGAATCCCTTATAAACAGTATCGAAGAGAAGAGGCAGAGTTTGACTATGAGCTGATAAAGCAAGGGGTGATCTTTACCCCTTGCCCACGACCATCAGCTCCACCTTGATATCCTCCGGGACGGTGTCCCGGAACAACTCTATGTTTTTGCTCTCCTGCACAATGGCCCGCTGTTCAGGCGTCACGAACCGATAAGAGGGTGCAAGGGCAGAGAGAGTGTATACCCGTCTGAAAACTTAAAAATGCTGCGGCTGCAGAAATAGGCCGTAGTGTCAGAAAAACGGTCGTTCCATAAGACTATTCCGTCTCTGGAGTTATTATCTGTCTGGGGGATAATCTGAGTGTTATTTCAAGGTCCTCGGGAACCAGCCTCCTGTTGAATATACCCCTCTTTTTTACCGGAACCTTGTAAAATCGCACTATGCTGTCCTTGTCTATAGCATAGTATCCCGCAACTATGCCGACATACTTTGCCCCCTCCATCCTGTCGATATCACCCTTTGTATTGTCTCCCGGGTTAACGATGATCCTCTTGCACCCGGCAACGCTCGGATTGAAGACATTGCACTCGAGGAGCTGATAAAGACCGTCTATATCGTTGGAAAGCTGCTGGAAGGCGTTCGGGTCCTTCAGCTGGTATATGCACAATGACAGTGTGTGTGCTGTCCCGTCCCTCAGATTCAATTTTTCGTCGGCCTTGATATTCAATGTAATGCCGTTATGCTCGTATTCCCATTTAGCGGGTTCGTACGAGGCACAAGACGCCAAAAAAGGCATGATAACAATCATCGCTACAACCGTCTTGATATACTTTTTCATTGGATCACCCCCTACCGTATAGTTTCTGACACTGTTTTTCAAACTCGCGCAAAAAGTCCTCCATGAAACGGCCTGAATCGAACCATTTCAAGCACTGGGAATATTTCTGCGAAAAAAGATCAAACGACTCCGCCCTCTTGAGCGGACCTATCTTCAGGGCCGATCCCGAGGTCTTCTCGAATCCGGCCGGATTAAACTCCTTGAGCAGATTCTGAACAAGGGTATGTGCGGCATTCTTTGATGCCTGCTGGGATGCCAGAAAGGCCTTTTTGATCTGACCGAGATGTTCTTCCAGAGATTTCGAAGAATCACCACCGGAGAGACCGCCGCCTATTACGTGCCGTATCGTCTCATCGCTGGATTGCCCCCCCCCGAGGCTCATCTGCATGACTTGTATAAGCTGGTTGAGCATGTCAAATACTGTATTCAGCGATAAAGCAAGGCTTTCAACGAGTTCTGGCGAATTGATATCCCTGTCTGCGGCCTTGTCTCCGAGTAGAAGATCTATAAACCTCCCTGCAATCTCAGTATCGACACTGCCTAGAGTCTCGTCAATGCCCTTGAATCTCCTGATAAGCATGTCCATAATATATTCACGTTCTTTAGGCTGCACATCACCAAGCCTGTCCTGCAGGTAGGTCCTTATCGATGCCTGTGCATCCCGCGGATTAGACGCATAAATATCCCTCAAGGCCTTTATAAGCTCTTTGACGTATATATCAGTGGTTATCTTACCGGTTTCCTTCAGCAATCATTTATCCTTTTTGGGTGTCAAAATCACTGTCTCCTCCAGGAAATCTTCCTCATCGTCATGAACATCGACACCTTCTTTTTTTTGCTCTGCTGCACCTGTTTCACCCGTCTTCCTGATAATGACCGTCTCGGGGATATCGTCCACCTGGTTCTTTGGCTGAGCAGACATAATAACGGTTTCATCAATCTCCTCATGCACCTGTTGATTTTGAGGTTTAAGGATTATTGTTTCGGGAATATCCTCTTTATCATCAAGTAATTGAGGCTTCATAATAACGGTCTCGGGGATATATTCCCCTTCAAGCCCAGGTGTTTTTCCAGGGACAAGTGTTTGTTCATCCGTATCTGAACAGCCTTGTTCCGGGCTCATGGAATTTATATCTGCAGAGCTCAGGATAACGGTTTCCTGAAAATCTTCAAGGTCCTCTTCCTCTACGGCCTGATCCTGTGAGGGCACTGCAGGCGCCTGAATAATGGTTTTGTCCGCATCTTCATCACTTATCGCCTCGACAGGCAAGGATGGCCATGACGATGCAATGCGTTCTATGATATTGCCGATAGCCTCATCATTGTCGGGTATGACCACCGGAGTATAGCCCATCAACTCCGCCTTTATCTCCGAGATGATCTCGTCTATCCTTGCATAGATAGTATCTATAGGTTCATCAGGCAGTTGCCTTTTAGCGCACTTTAGCAGAAACCAACCCGGTTCAAGGGACCTGTTCCACAAATCAACCCATCTCTGATGGATCGGATATACGTCTTGATCTAAGAATATCTCTGCCGGATCGATTGTTTGACCTTGCCCTTCTACAGCAGAATCACGGTCCTGATCGTTTATATCTGCGATATATTCCCTGATCGTATTCCTGATCTTATTATCTGTAACAGATCCCGTGTTTCCATGATTGGCCGTAAGCACGTCAAACCATAGATGCCCAAGGTAATAGGCCCCATAGGCCGGTGGCGGCACTGGTATGTCTGAAGCAGACAGGGGTATCTCCCCTGACTCTAGGATGACAAGCCTGAAATTCCAGAAAAACGGCAGCCCGCTGTCCATATTCTCCAGCTTCACCCAGATTCTTTCCAAGGCAGACCCCAGGTCAGGGTATCGATAATCATCTATACCCGATAGGATCATAGTGCACAACTGTGAGAGGAAGGTAAGCTTCAGGTAAAGCAGTTCCAGGAAATACCTCGGATCTCCCTGAAAAAAGACAGGCGTGCAGGCCTGTGCATTTTCCCTTACCTGTTCGAGGCACATCAACCTACCCAAAAGCCTGTTGTCGTAGAGCCTCTGTGCCATATCATCGAAGGATGCACCTGATATCAGCCCGAGGAAATCACAGGCATTGATCGTTGGGGCATCTTTGATAATCATATAAAAAGGATAAAACGAAAACGTTATGATCCGTTCATGTGCAAGCGCCCTGTTGCCGCAACACTCGTCCTTATTGACGCATCCGCTACAGGGTAGTGTCCCGGGCATATTATCCATCAGATCATCTATGAGCAGGCCGGCATCCCTTACGAAAGCAGGGTCATAGTTATGTTTCTTATATGCATAAACAGCAGTTTCGCCATTGGAATCACGGCATGACGGACAGTGCAGGTATCTCATGAGTGATGCGGAATATAACGGAAGCCCCAAGTCCTTGAGTATATCATCATCTCGGCAGAGCTCAAGGGAATTGCCGCAGTTCGGGCACGGCAGGTGAAAAAAAACGCCCTTTTCTTTGCAATACAGCATGCCCTCAAACGGCATGAACTTCTGATCGTCACTGACCTGACCTGCCAGCCTTATTACAGAATCAAGCCTTGATCCCTGTTCAAAGACCCTCTGCCAGGCATTGTCCAGATCGACATTCGTCAGGACCGGCATATCATCAATGGACATATACGCGTCTTTGGAAAGCAGGAGATTGACCTTTCTGATGCAACTCCCGCTGTCAGAGCATATCTCGGCGGCAAGAATACGAGAAAACGGGGCTGACTCGCCGATTACGGTAAAAGGTGAATGCACACTGTCCGCATTTGACGTTAGACCTGCAACCGTCGAAAGTTTCAGGCAGAGGCCGCCCGATTTCCTTTTGAGATACTCCAGTAATGATGAATATCCTTGTCTGTCTGACATCAACATATCTTCTTTATTCATATAAACATCACAAATAATATACCCAACTCGTTACCGGAAAGACCATACATTGCCTTAGAAGTATATAACAACTTACCTGTATCGGCACAAGTACTTGTTTGCATAATACCTTAAAATCTTATGAAATTGCGGTATTTCTTTCCTTATGAATAAAAACACGACAGTTGCAGCCTGCAAGCCCATACCCCTCCATGCATGTGGGTTTAGAACCGCCAACCCGGAAGGCACGACATAGATCGATACAAAAACATTAAAGTTTCACTTTAATCTTTACTTCTGACTGATCTGTACTATAATAAATAAGGTCCATTTCTATAACACACGAAAAGACCGCAACAATTAAAAAACAACATAAATAAATGGAGGTGTCGGGCATGACAGAATCATACAAGTTTTATAAGGTTGAGAAAAAGGGCGCTGTTGCCTGGGTCTATTTGAACAGGCCGGACAAAAAAAACGCCATGGGGCCGGATGCGTGGACAGAGATCATACCGATCTTCAAGGATATCAACAATGATGACGAAATCAGGGTTGCCATTATCACAGGGCAAGGAAAGGAGTTTTCGGCAGGAATAGACCTTATGGGGATTGCCCCGATGATCCCGACCCTGAAAGACTGGGATTTCAGTGCAAAGGCAACGGTCAAGCTTTTCCATGACATCTTTCCCCTGCAGGAGGCTATGAGCTGTGTAGAAAAGTGTTCTAAACCGGTAATCTGCGCTTTTCACGGTTTCTGCATAGGTGCAGCGCTTGACCTCGGTACAGCGTGCGACATACGTCTTGCATCTGCCGATGCAAAGATATCCCTCCGCGAGGCCGCTGTATCCATCATCGCTGATGTCGGTGTGCTTCAGCGCCTGCCCCATATCGTGGGCCAGGGCATAACACGCGAGATGGCATTTACGGCAAAATATATAGATGCAGCCAGGGCAAAGGAGATAAACCTGGTAAACGAAACATATTCGGACAAGGAGGCCCTGCTCAAGGGTGCGGAAGAACTCGCCGACGAGATCGCCCGAATGGCCCCTCTCGCTGTCCAGGGCGCAAAAGAGGTGCTGAATTTCTGCAGGGGGAAGAGCATAGCAGACGGCCTAGAATATGTTGCCGCAAGGAGCTGCATGGTCCTGCCGTCGGAAGACCTTGCAGAGACCATGGCCGGATTCATGGAAAAAAAGACGCCTGTATACAAGGGGAAATAAGGCGCAGGGCATAATCCGTATGCAGGGGCACGATATTTCGTATCCCTGCATACGTTACTCGGACAATATCTTAATATTAAGACCGTATCAGGAAAACTTCCTGTATTTCACCAGGGCCTGCGCCATGTGTACAGCAGCCTCTATGGAATGGGCCACAGGCACGCCGTTGATCTCGAACCCGTCCATAAGCATACGGTATTTTTCAAGCCTAGGCACGTAAATAATCATGGGCTTTGACGCCCTCCTTGCCACTGTACTCAGGCGCACCCCAAGATCGGAAGATATGCCCGGCACATAAGGCAGGATCAGTATGAGCAGGCATTCTATATCCGGCATATCCATCATTGACCTCGCCGCCTCTACAAAATCATCATCGGTCGTGCTGCCGGTAAGGTCTACCGGATTCACGCACGAGGCGATCGACTTGATGGCAGGCGTAAGCCTATCCCTGATCGATGACTGCTGGTATTCGGCAAGTGTTGGTACTGTGAGGCCGTATTCAGAACACAAATCCGTTGCCAGGGCACCGTGCCCCCCGCTCAAGGTGACGATGCCCACATTGCCTGCTATGTGTTGCTGGTATGCGCTCAAAGATTCACAGAAATTCAAAAGCTCGGAGGGATTTCTGGCTTCTACTATGCCGTTTTGTGAAAGCAGCGAAGAGAAGACCTTGTAGTCCCCGGCCAGAGATGCGGTGTGGCTCGACACAGCCCTTTTGCCTCCCGGGGTCTTGCCTGCCTTTAATACTATGACCGGTTTGCTGCACTTCTTTGCCCTGCTGAGAAATTCCCGGCCTTCATCGCTGCCGAAGCCCTCCACATAAACACAGATCACCTTGGTCTGTTCATGGATCTCGAGATATTCCAGAAGTTCTATCTCCCGTATCAAGCCCTTGTTGCCTATACTGACGGCCAGGGACATGCCGATACCCTCTACGGAAAAACCTATCATCTGGTCCACGAGCAGACCGCCGCTCTGACTTATCAGTGCAACATTACCCATCTCCGGCACATTCATCCGCTCGGCCGCGATAAAAAAACTGTCAAAGTGACCGGGCGAGTATATTCCCAGGCAGTTAGGGCCGATAAACGGGAATGACGCCTCTTTCGCTATAGATACAACGCGTTCCTGGAGCTCAGTGTTGCCCACCTCGGAAAAACCGCCCGAGATGATAGTTGCCCCCTTCACCCCTGCATCGATACATTCTTCGACTATACCCGGTACAATCTCTGAACGTGCAGCTATTACTGCGAGATCGACCGGCTCCGATATATCTTTAATACTTGAGTATGCACGCTCCCCCTTTAACAGCCCTGCCTTTGGATTCACAGGAAATGCCTCTACAGGATACCGATAGAAGTTCTTGTAATAGATAATGTTCGATGGATGAAGATCATTGTGCAGAGATACACCTATCACTGCCAGCGTTTTCGGTTCAAATAAGGGTTTCAGATCCATTCTTCCTCCTGTTATCGATGTTTAGTTTCCTTAAAAAAAAGTTCAAAGATACATTCTACAACATCTGCCTATAGAAGTTTCTTGTCCCGACAAGGTCAACATATTCATACAAGATAACATATTCATGCACTCATCGCCATGCCGTGATGATCAATCTTTTTTATTTTATCCATACCCGCTTTTGTCCCTAAAGTTTTCCTTCGGCTCATTCCGATGAGTGCCTTACATGGAAAAGAGAGAGAACAGAAGACAGTCGACCCAACCATGGAATGAACTCTATGCTAATACCAGGGTTGGCAAACATATTTTCAAATTCCCGATTCTGGACATATCGATCGGCGGGATGGGCGTACTGGTCACTGACGGATTTTCCCTGCTCCAGGAGGGCAAAAAGGTCCTTATCGAAACATTGGAAAAAAAGGGGACTATCATTGCAACAGGTATAAATGGCCGCATCGCATATCTCGGACCCGGAGTTCCTTCAAGGGTCGGTATAGACTTTGCGCCTACAGACACCCCTATAGAGGCATATACGATGCTTCATGATGAGAATGGTAAAAAAGGCATGATTATAAAGGACAAAGAAGAAATACACCGCATATTTAATGATGTTAAAAGATACTCGAGGGGTTTCGGGGATATGCTTATGATCAGCAAGCACAAGGCCATACCCACGGAATTTTTCTACCTCCGACCCGCTGACGACAACATGGTGGTCAGGATAGTCAGGATCTCTGAATTCCGCCTGCCTTTCCAGCCACAGGTAGGGTCCATCTACCCGTTTTATCTCTTTAAAGGCATAAACGTGATGTTCTTTTCCTCAAAGATATTGGACGTGGTCAAGAACATTATAGAGGCCAGTTGGCCTGAAAGCCTCCAACACATAAGCAGGCGAAGTGTGCTGAGATATTTCGTAACAGGCGAAGAACCCGTTACCGCTCGCTTCATCCACCCGTTGAGCTCCGAGGAGGTCGTCATGTTTGTGTGGGATATCAGCATAGAAGGCCTTGGCGTTGAGATCCTCAATGACAAGATCCCAGTCATAGAAGGCATGAACCTGCCCGCAATCAGGATAGATCTTCCAAAAGGCCCCATAGAGACATCGGGTATTGTAAGGTCTGTACGAAACGAGGATGTTCTGAACAAGACCCAGCTTGGCATCGAGTTTACCAGCGGATTGATGAACTATCGGGAAAGGATACTGGAATACATCCTAGAGATGAACTTCCCCCCTGAAACCCTGTCCGATGTGCTCAAACAGAACATGTAACTGAACAGATACTTCGGGTTTAAAAGCGAGGCAATCCCTTTTCTTCCTTTCTTAAACCCTGTAGTATGATCTGTACCAGTCGACAAAGGACCTGATACCCTCTTCTATCGGCACGATTGGACGAAAACCCGTGTCGGTCTCCAGATCCTTAGCATCGGCACAGGTCGCCACCACATCCCCCTTCTGCAGCGGGAGCATGTTCTTTTTTGCCTGTCTTCCTAGGGCATCTTCCAGCACGCCTATAAAATGCATTAGCTCAACAGGATGTGAACCGCCGATATTATATACCCTGTACGGCGCGTAACTCGTTCCCGGGTCAGGGCTTTCTCTATCCCACTGAGGATCTGGCTCGGGCGTCAATGACATCACCCTCACTACACCCTCGATAATGTCGTCTATGTATGTAAAATCCCGCTGCATCTTGCCGTGGTTGTAGATATCTATGTGGCTGTCCTCGATGATTGCCTTGGTGAACTTGAACAGTGCCATGTCAGGCCTGCCCCACGGCCCATAGACGGTGAAAAACCGCAGACCCGTGCATGGGATGGAATATAGGCTTGCATAGCTATGAGCCATGAGTTCATTTGCCTTCTTGGTAGCGGCATAGAGCGATACCGGATGGTCAACATTGTCATGGACTGAAAAAGGCATCCTTGCGTTCGCACCATAAACCGAGGAGGATGAGGCGAAGACAAGGTGACGGATCTTATCGTGATGCCTGCAGCCCTCGAGTATATTCATGAAGCCGTTTAGATTTGCATCTACATAGGCGTAAGGATTCTCTAGGCTGTAGCGCACCCCTGCCTGGGCAGCAAGATGGACAACGATATCAAAATCATTATCCCTGAATATCTGCATGAGGGCCTTTCTGTCCTCCAGACTCACCTTATGAAAGGTAAACCCGTCCCTGCCGGAGATCATATCCAGCCTGTCTTTTTTCAACCGGGGGTCATAGTATGAGTTAATATTGTCTATACCGCATACCTTCATGTTGTTATCGAGAAGCCTCTTTGTCAGATGAAAACCGATAAAACCGGCAACCCCGGTTACCAGGATGTGCATATCGTGCCCCTTTCCAATCTATTAATATTATATATATTAACGGCAATTAATAATACGATCATTAAGTAAATCAATCAATCACGTCTGTTATAGCATAGATCGTCTCTATTGTCTTTGCATCTCCGGGCAGTTCTTCCTCACCAACAAGAATGCCTGTCATACCCATATCCACGGCCGTCAGGATATTCGGTATCCTGTCGTCGACAACAATGCAGTCGTTCCTTTCCCTGCCGTAGAGCTCCATGAGTTTCTGGTATGGATAAGACCTCGGCTTGGGGATAAAATCCATGTATTCTATTGTAAACAGATCATAAAACAGATCACCTACGCCCAGGGCATCGATCACGCGTCTGACATAATCAATGGACCCGTTTGAGAACAGGACCATCTTGTAAGGGATCGAAACCAGCACCTCCCTTAACCTGCTGTCCGGTTTGAGCATATCCTCTACAGGCACGTCGTGGACATCCCTGAGATAGTCGTTGGGATCGACACCGTGATGCGCCATAAGGCCCCCAAGGGTTGAGCCGTAAGTGATGATATAATGACCTCGGAGCACTTGCGCCTCTTCCATTTCGATACCGCACCAGTTCATCACATAGGAGTTGATGCGGCCGCTCACATGAGCAAACGGACCCTTACCCTTCTGATACAGAGTATCGTCGACATCGAGAAAGACCATCTTCATGATCCAAGCCCCTTATCCAAAAAGATCCCGATCGCAAGAAGCACCGGGGTAGATATATTGATAACGACATTTTTTACCATGTAAGGCATGAGCCCGGGCATGTCATCGGCATGGAGCTTTACTCCGCGCGTGGTGGGAATAGCGATCACCAGGCTCAAAAGGGCGATCATACCTGTCAAAGGTAGATATCCCAGCATGGAGCCAAAAAAAACGCTCAAATATGCAGCGAATATGAATGCCTCGTAGACCCTGGCACTTAATGCCCTCCCGATTGCAATGGGAATGTGTTTGCGTCCTATGGCCCTGTCCGGCTCCATATCCGGGAACTGGTTCAGCAGCAGCAGATCGCTGACAAGGAAAAAAGGCACCAGCGATGCGACAAAGGCAGTCAAGGAATACGATCCGGTCAGGGCAAAATCCGTACCCATGACCATCAGGGGTCCGAATCCGAGCCCGGGAACGATCAGACAGAAGATTGGGTTTTTCGTTATCAGCTTGGTGTACGCCATGATTATGAATATGCCGACAAGCCCCAGAGGCAGCAGCCAAAATCCCCTTACATAGAGGAAATATATGCCCACAGCCGATGTTATACCAATACTGATAAGCCCTGTTATCAGTGCGGAATGTCCCATGTCCGGGTTTTCAGGAAGCGTCCCGCTACCCCCCGAAAAGGGGGTCTTTATTGTCTTGAAATCCAACCCGCTCTTGAAGTCAAAGTATTCATTGAGCGCGTTGACGCTTATATGCGCAGCGATCGCACCGATAAATACCATCACCAGGTGATACAAATCCATAGGATAGCCTTCATATACGGCCGTGGCCACACCGACAAGGACGCACGCCGGGGTCAGTATGAGAAAGGGCAGCCTCATGGGACCTGTCAATACGCTACTCATTATCGAAGATCTCCATCTGCCCGGTGCCGGAAGGCTTTATACCGAGGATCTTGTATGCCTTCGGCGCCACCTGCCTCCCCCTAGGCGTCCTCTTGATATAGCCTTTCTGGATAAGAAACGGCTCGTATACGTCCTCTATGGTGTCCTTGTCCTCGCCTATGGATGCGGCCAGGGATTCTATACCTACCGGCCCTCCGTCAAACGACCTTATCATGGTCTCGATGATCTTTCTGTCCATTCTGTCCAACCCTGTCTTGTCTATATCGAGCCGGCCCAGGGCGGTATCGGCTATCCCTATGTTTATCGTGCCGTCACCGAGAACCTCGGCAAAATCCCTGACACGCTTGAGGAGCCTGTTCGCTATCCTTGGCGTCCCCCTTGATCTGTGGGCTATCTCGTGAAGCCCTTTGTCGTCTGCGGAGATATTCAGGATCTTTGCCGTGCGCTTCAATATCCGGGACAAGTCCTCTACCGAATAGAACTCGAGGTGGCCTATAATGCCGAACCTATCCCTCAGGGGTGAGGTTATCATGCCTGCACGCGTTGTAGCAGCCACAAGGGTGAACGGATTCAGGTCTATGCGGATCGACCTGGCTGAAGGCCCCTGACCGATCACGATATCCAGCTTGAACTCCTCCATGGCCGGATACAGGATCTCCTCCACGGCTGAACCGAGCCGGTGTATCTCGTCGATAAAGAGCACGTCATTGGGCTCGAGGTTGGTAAGTATCGCGGCAAGATCCCCTGACTTGTCTATCGCCGGGCCGCTGGTTACCCTGAGGTTGACATCTATCTCGTGCGCAATGATATAGGCCAGCGTTGTCTTTCCCAGACCGGGAGGGCCATAGAACAGACAATGGTCAAGAGGTTCGTTTCTGGCCCTTGCCGCCTTGATGAACACATCGAGATTGTCCTTGAGTTCTTTCTGCCCGACATATTCCTGCAAGGTTCTGGGTCTGATATTTGCCTCGAACTCCATCTCCCTGCTGTCGGTCTTTTCTCCCGAGAGATCCCTTGACATCACATCAATTCCTTCAAAGCGCCTTTTATCAGGTCTTCCACATTATCCGCATTGATGCCTCCGAGGACCTTTCCGGCCTGCAGATCCGAATACCCGAGGGCCACCAGGGCGGCGACTGCATCATCAACCGCAGTGCTTCCCTGCACACCTCGCACCTTGTACTGCTTTGCGATACGCTCCTTCAGTTCGAGCACGATACGCTGGGCGCTCTTCTTTCCTATGCCGGGCAGGGTACTCAGGTAGGATATGTTCTCGCTCACCACCTCTTCCAGAAACCTGTTGGGCTCGATACAGGATATGATATTCATGGCCGTCTTCGGGCCAACACCCGAGACGTTGAGCAGGAGAGTAAAGATCTCCTTTTGCCTCATATCGTCAAAACCGAACAGATCCATGGAATCCTGCCTCGCTATGAGCACTGTGTGCAGGGTAATCTCACTACCGTACGATATTTGCAGGGCAAGGTTTGCCGGGACATGCACAAGATATCCCACACCGCCTGTCATAAGGGTTATATCCGTACCTGAAAGGTGTTCCACCCGACCCTTTAGCATGCTGATCATGTGGCAAGCCTCCTAAAACGCCTTGAAGACGTATGGCAGAGACCGATAGCAAGGGCATCGCTTGCATCACGGGACTTTACAGTGCCCTTTGGGAGATTAAGGATCGTATTTACCATGGAATGGATCTGATCCTTGTCTGCGTGTCCGTAACCGCAGGTAGCCTTCTTGATCTCTGTCGGCGTATATTCAAAGACAGGTATATCCATCAGTGTAGGCGCCAGGATTATCGCCCCCCTTATCTGGCCCAGCTTCAAAGCGGTCTGGGCATTCAGGGCGTAAAACGATGTCTCCACCGCAACCTCTGATGGTCTGTAGAGCTTCAGTATATCTGTAAGCGCGATAAAGATCTCTTTGACACGCGCATTCATATCCCTGGATGCCGGCTTTATGGCACCGTGAGCGATATATCTTATGCCGCTGGTCGACGTTGCGTTTATGTCCAGTATGCCGTAGCCCGTGGACCTGGTTCCGGGATCAATACCGCAGATAATCATTATCCCTGCAATTGGGCCATCTCTTCATCATCTATGTCGAAATTGGAAGACAGCGACTGCACATCATCAAGGTCTTCCAGGGCATCCAGGAGCTTTAAAGTCTGCTGAGCTGCCTTTCCGGTGAGCGTCACGTTTGTCTGGGGGATCATCTGAACCTCGAGCTGACCGTACGTTATCCCCTTTTCTTCCAGTGCATCCCTTAGTTTCTCTAGGTCTTCGGGCTCTGTCAGGATGGTGAACTCGTCCCCGTCGTCTGATATGTCATCCGCTCCGGCGCTCAACGCGACGTCATAGAGGGTCTCCTCGTCAACAACCTCTTTGTCTATGGCTGCATAACCCTTTTTATCGAACATCCAGCTCACACATCCGGTCTCGCCGAGATTGCCGTTATACTTCGAAAAGAGGTGCCTTATATCCGCCACTGCCCTGTTCTTGTTGTCTGTGAGTACATTTACCAATACAGCTACACCGCTCGGTCCATACCCCTCGTATGAAATCTCTTCAAAGGTCGCCCCATCGAGATCACCCGTACCCTTTTTGATTGCCCTTTCGATATTATCCTTGGGCATGTTAGCTGCCTTTGCCGTTGCAACAGCGCTTCTGAGCCTTGCATTGCCTTCGATATCACCACCGCCCATCCTTGCCGCAACGGTAATCTCCTTTATGAGCTTTGAAAAAAGCTTACCGCGCTTAGCATCTGCAGCACCCTTCTTGTGTTTGATCGTACTCCATTTATTATGACCGGACATACCTACCCTCCCCTAATGGTTCTTTATTAAAATATGTAGCATAGTGTAGAGTTTCTTACAATAATAGCCACACAATTCAAGATAAAAATTCTACATTTTGATCAGCCGTCTTATATCGAGTCTCAATAGTTTTTTCTACCTTTTTTTCATCAATGGATATATGATAAATTATATCTTTTGTTTAAGAGACACACTTTAAGGGCTGACATGAAAACTTTGATAGCATATTTTTCCAGGACAGGTCATTCAGAGATACTGGCCAAGGTGTTAGGCCGAGAGTTGGAACAGAGAGGCCATCCGGTCTACTGGGAGGTTATCGAGCCTGTGGTCCAATATCCGTGCTTCAGAGAGATATCCAGAGATTTTCCCAGGTACCCATCAATTGCCTGCTCTCTTATCAGTTCCAGATGGAGAGATCATCACATCCTTAAATACAACCAGGTGGAAGAAGACATCCAGCCCCTTAAATATCCCGACGTCTCCTCATTTGAGCGGATCTGTATCGGAGGTCCGAAATGGGCGCAGATCTCATACCCTGTAGCAAGGTACCTGAAGACCATAGGGGGCATTCAAGGCAAGAAAGTGGGTTCTTTTGCTACATTCGGCGGTCCACCTTTGAATAGGTTCGAGATCGAATTCATAGAAAGGTCCATGGCACGGAAACTTAAGGCAAGAGGGGCTGACCTGGTCGCCAATGCATATGTATCGAGCGCTTACCATGAGGGTGGGTTCATGCTCATATTCAGGCTTATCTGCCTGCTGAGGTTCGGAAAATCCATTGATCATTTTGTGATGGGGAGCAAATATGCGCACAGGCAAATACAGAGCTTCTGCGATGATCTCTCTTAGATACACTTAATAAAACACAGTAAAAAAGAATAATATTGTGGCAAAAGGGGCTTTAAAAGTATATTAGTAGATAATTAATGTATACAATGCTATTTTGAGCTTCACTTTAGATAAATGTATTATGATTGGTGCGTTTAGAGGGACTATATCGTACCTGACATGTAGCGGATTACTTGAACATTTGATCTCATTGGTTTTTCGGTCACATACAGATCCTTAAGCGCTTGATTACCTTGTTGGGAGGATAAGATATGTCATGGACTGTTGAATACAGCGATGATTTACAGATAGTCATACTCACCTATGAAGGAAGAGTCTCTGGCGAAGATATAAAGAAAGCTGCTGCTGCTCGGATCGACATGGGCAGGCAAAAGGGCGTGACAAAGTTTCTCGTTGATACCAAGAAAGTAGAAGCCGATGAAACAGCAATCATCGAGATCTACGATATACCGGATAAGTTATATCCTGAAAAACATGCTCAGATCACAGACCAAATTGCAATGATAAGACCATACTCATCGACATCGAGAAAGATGGTCAAATTTTTTGAAGACACATGCGTAAACCGTGGATGCTATATGATGACATTTCAAAATCGCGAAAGTGCGATCAATTGGCTGCAACAGAGCACCTCCCAATCTCCTTCAAGCGACCGCCTAAGTGAGCCTCCCGAGGAGTAACGTCCTATCCTGTATGATTATAAGGTGCGGCCCCCCCAGACCCCGGAGATGCCGCCCTGATAAGAACCGAATGATCACTTTATATCCGAGACAGCCTGTGCGCAAACACCCTATTGGCGTTCCCTCGCATTCTAATATAAAACAATACTCCGACCAAGCCCATACCCAAAAAGACTATAGCTGTAATATCCGACATGATTGAAAAAGACGATACGGAAATGAAACAGATGCCATCATCTCCACCATTACCGTCTTGTCCTTCAGGTGCAATTGGAGTTTCCATTCCCAGACCGGATGGATCTACTATAAATCCATTTTTCACTCCATCCATGTCACCATAACTCAAATCACCATCTCTCAATTGCAATGTAATCATAGTTCTGTCAGCATTAAAGCTGACATGTTCATATTCGCGCCAGCCATATATCCCATCACAAGTATACCAAGAGGCATTGGAAGGGGCGGATTCTGAAAGATAAACATTTACCTCTGCCATATCTCCCGGATTTTCCACTCCGATCTTAAAGCTTATAAGACCGAAAGGAATATATTCGGGCTTGTTCTCAGCATCTGAGATAGTATCAGGATCGATGGATTTCAGACATCCAATACACGTGCAGTTTGTCGACTTTTTCACAGCAAGTTGACGATCCCCAACCACTGTGTTCACACATTGAATATCAGCCTCATCGATATCGTCAATACCGTCATGATCCAGATCGACATACCCTTGGATTTCCTGTATATCCGGAATTCCATTATTATTCGTATCATCAGGGTCTTCTGAGGGGGTAATGAACAATTGGGATGCCGACCATTGAGAGGCTATACCATGGTCATCGAAAAATCGTGCCGTGAGGTAATAAACAGTGTCTATCTCCAGGATGTAATCGGGTAAAGGCAAAGACGTTAGAAAAGAACCGCTGATTGCATGGAAAACACAAAGTTCTTCATCGTTAAAAATGTTCCATTCAGTCTTGTCATGACCATTGCCGTCTTGATCGATAAAATCAGATAATCGAAGCACAGGTGCCAGTCCGACATCAACGGCATTAACTGCCGGTGATATGATAAAGGGCTGATCCGGCCTACTCCATACATCAGGATCATCTGGGGCCACATCCTCATTGTCCGCAACCCCGTCATTATCGGAGTCGTTTATAACAATGGGACATCCATTCCCATCGACTTGAGTTCCGGGTGATGTTCCCGGACACTGGTCTTTGTCATCCGTAACACCATCGCCATCAGTGTCACGCTGGGAGGCGGAACAGCCTCCAGAGTCAACATTTTCTCCCGGTGGCGTTCCGGGACATTGGTCCTGATTGTCAGGAACCCCATCATTATCAGAGTCCTGAGAAGCGGGTATAGAAACAGAGGGGCCGTGTAAAATGTCGACACCGGGAAACCTCGCCGTCCCTCCATTACCGTCGGTAAATGAAAAATAATATTCATGGCTGCCCGCTGACAGCGTGGTCGTGTACGTGTAAGTACCGTTTGATTCCGATCCACCAGTCAGGCTCATCGAATGCCCTGACCCGTCTATGAACACATCCCTCTCAGCAGGAATGTCTCCGTCCTCATCATTGTAGCGCACCGTATACATGAAATCAGTCGATGGATCACCGCTGGTTGGATTCACTGTACCGTCTGCAAGCTCAGGGGCATTATTTGATGTATTTACTGTCGGCCCGCTATTACTACCGGAAGCAGGAAACCTCGCCGTCCCTCCATTACCGTCGGTAAATGAAAAATAATATTCATGGCTGCCCGCTGACAGCGTGGTCGTGTACGTGTAAGTACCGTTTGATTCCGATTCATCAGTCAGGCTCATCGAATGCCCTGACCCGTCTATGAACACATCCCTCTCAGCAGGAATGTCTCCGTCCTCATCATTGTAGCGCACCGTATACGTGAAATCAGTCGATGGATCACCGCTGGTTGGATTCACTGTACCGTCTGCAAGCTCAGGGGCATTATTTGATGTATTCACTGTCGGCCCGCTATTACTACCGGAAGCAGGAAACCTCGCCGTCCCTCCATTACCGTCGGTAAATGAAAAATAATATTCATGGCTGCCCGCTGACAGCGTGGTCGTGTACGTGTAAGTACCGTTTG